>OHAY01002464.1_pt1 | contig 14542 bp, 14 predicted proteins | sample 1577191 | NCBI WGS metagenome assembly OHAY01 (sample SAMEA3541504, study PRJEB24748) | human gut metagenome | biome: human gut; feature: human-associated habitat; material: faeces | place: China | collected 2012 | reverse complement strand
TAATTATAGGAGTCCAAATACCACAATAACAATCAAAGATTCGAATGTGAAGATTGAAGCGTTATATAAGAAGTTTGTTCCGGTTCATACGCATACGTATGGTGTGTGGAGTTATGATAATCTTGGACATTGGCAAGAGTGTACGGATCCAGCGTGTCCAAATAAGGCTATGACTATAAGATATCTAAATTATCATCAATATACTAATGGTTTAGATACAACTTGTAATGTATGTGGTTATGTGCGTACACTTCCAACTTATAAAGTGATAGATGGTATGGATAGTCAGTGGGTAAAGGGTAGTGGTAAAGATCTTTACTTTAAAACGAATGGTGATTTTAATGATTTTATGTCATTGAAGATAGATGATAAATTTGTTTCAACTTCAAACTATCAACTATTTAAGGGTTCTACTATTGTAACATTAAATAAAGATTACCTTGAAACTTTAGCTATTGGTAAACATACAATTCTATTTATGTATAAGCATGGTGGATGTAGTACTGAATTTGAAATCATGAATGCAGATACGCAAAAGCCAGTAACATCAGAAGAGGATAAGAAGCCAGGAACAGAAAAGCCGATAAAACCAGAAGAAGATAAGAAGTCTGGTACAGAAACTAAAAAGCCATCAAATTCAAAGGTGGATGTTAAGTCTGAAAAGAAGAAGGCTTTGAATACGGCATACTCATATAATATGGGTCAATGGATGGCTTTATTATTGATGAGTGGATTTGTGTTGGTATTAACTGTATTTAATAAAAAGAGAAATTAATGAATGAAGGCCAGTGATTATTGGCCTTCTTTGTCTTTATTTTGGTGAATTTAGTAAATTGTTTGAGATGCATTTGTGGACTTGTTAATATGGTGGTGAAGGGAGATGAAGGATATGGGTAAAAGATTGTTGTCTATACTTGGATTGTTGATTGCGATAGTGGGTATTGTGTTTGGTGGTAATCTTGTTTTAGTGATCGTTGGATGTGTGATTCTTGGCTTAGGGCAGATGATGAAGGATAAAGAGAGTTATAGTACATCTAATTATAATGAGAGCTTTGGTAAATACTTTGAGGATGTAAATGTGAATCCGAATAGTCATATACTTAAGGTTGAGGATACAAATATTCCTTTGCCAAAACATGATTATTGTAGTGCTAAAGACTATGTACAAGGTAAATATAAAGGTCTAGATGTTGAGTTTTGTACCATTAAACTTACAGATGTGAGTGAGGTGTTGCGTGATGAGACTGGTTTATGGGAAAAGAATGAAAATACAATATATGAAGGAAAGTGGATGTTGTGTAAGCTTGATCAAAGGTTTGATACTTGGCTTACGATATATCCTCGTGGTTTTATGGATATTAAATCTATAAAAACTGGAAATGAGGCATTTGATAAGAAGTTTAATTTGACTTGTGGGGATGAGAAATTAGCTCTTGAAATCTTAAATTCAAATCGATTAGAGCGAATTATGGCTTTATCGAATACTAAGTTTTCAATAAACTTGAATGAGGATGGAAGACTTTATATTGCGGCACATAATTTTAAGAATACGAATGATTTAAAGTGGTTTGCGGATATGATCGATGTGTTTAGAAAATAACGATTATATATAAAGTACTGAGTTGAAAGTTTAAGGCTGTTGGCTTAAGTGTCAATGGCCTTTTTTTGGCCTTTGAGATTTAATGAATGCGCTTTACATGCTTTATATAAAGGGGTAATGATGTATATCGTTGTTGTTTACTTGTAATAAAATGATGCTGTTTAACATATATTTAACCAAAAGGGGGCAAATCCCTTAACATTTTTCAGATATCATAAACCCGTCTTAGGAGGATATAGATAGATGAATAAGAAATTGATTAGTGCTGCAATGGCAGGACTATTAATGATGACAGGTTGTTCAGGTACAAATGCAACTTCAAAATCTGCATCACAATCAGGAGAAAAAACGACTGTAGAATTTTGGTACGCTGGTGGAAAAACAGCAGTGGGTGTGATTCAGGACATTGTAGATAAGTACAATGAATCACAGGACAAATACGAGGTTAAAACAGTTACGCAGGCTGATTATGATGAAACATATCAAAAGCTTCAGGCTGCAATTGCGGGTAATTCAGCGCCAGATTTGGTGTTATTAAATCCAAATTCAGCTAGAACTTTAGATGAAAAGAATTTATTGGCAGATTTGAATGCGTATACTGAAAAAGATGAAACGTTCAATAAGGATGATTTAATTTCGGCTTTCTATAATCAAGGAACAGATGAAGATGGAAAACAATTTGCGTTGCCTGCATATGGTACAACTCAGGTTCTTTACTACAATGTACAAGCGTTTAAAGATGCTGGTGTAGATCCAACTTCAATTCAAACTTGGCAAGATTTAGGTGATGCTGCACAGAAAATCAAAGATACTGGTAAGTATGATTATGGTTGGAAACCAATGTGGGGACCAGACAATATGATTGATGCTGCATTTAGTAATGGAGCTTCAGTTTTCTCTGAAGATGGAAAGAAAGTAACAATTAATTCTCAAGAATGGGTTGATGTGTTTGAACAATTTAGAAAATGGATTCATGAAGATAAAACGATGACAATTCATTCTGGTGGCCAAGGTTGGGAATACTGGTATGACACAATTGATGATGTAATTCAAAATAAAGCTGGTGGTTATACTGGTTCTTCAGGAGATCAGGCTGACCTTGATTTTAGTATCGTTCAAGCAATGGAGCAACCTGCTTGGTCAAGTAGTACAAAATCACAACCAACGGCTACAGCACTAACTATGAGTGTATTAAATGCATCTAGCGATGATGAAAAACAAGGTGCTTATGAGTTTATGAGATATTTTATGTCTGTTGATTCACAGGTTACATGGAATACTTCAGTTGGATATGTTGCGGTAAATAAACAAATTATGGAAGATGAAACTTACAAAAAGTTCTTGGAAGATCATCCACAAGCTGCTGTACCATTCAATCAGGCAGACCATGCATCTTTATATCCTGTTGATCCTACAAATGGTCAGGTTTATGATGCGTTAAAGATTGCGGCTGATAAAGTAGAAATTGATAATGTTTCTGCAAAAGAAGCGCTTGATGAAGCTCAAAAAACTGCACAGGCTGCATTGGATGCGGTTAATAAGTAATTATGAAAGAAGTATTGAATTATATATTCTCTAAAGAAGCTGCTGCTGTTCAAAAGATGCAGCTTCTTTTGAATGATAGACAAGCTGCACTTAGTATTTCGATTGAGGGTAATTCAACATTATTGTCTGCATTGGATTTATTTGTGAAAGATGAAGATGACAATATTATATTTCATCGACAATTGGGTTCGGGTGAAAGTGTTATCGCAATCACAAATGATGTAAAAAGTGCTTCTATTGGTTGTGTTCCTTGCACTTTAGAAAAAGGGACATATGTGATTGAATTGGCCTTATGGAATGAAGCTAAGAAATATCTATTAAATGAGATGCAGGTAAATGTTACTTGTGAATCTGAATATAAAAAAGTTAAGGAAACTTGTGGGGATGTTGTTTGGATGGATAAAGAGGGAAATCTTTCTAGTTTTGATCCAAATGAAAAAAAGAGAAATTGTACGGGTTGGTATAAAGGTGATTTTCATTGTCACACCATTTTATCGGATGGACATGAGTATCTTTCAAATCAGATGGTAAAAGCCGAATTAATGGGATTGGATTTCTATTCGGCTACGGAACACAATCTAGTTCCTTCTACATGGGTAAATACAGATTTGCTTGTCTTGTGTGGAATTGAAATTACAACTGTATTTGGTCATGCCAATATTTTTGGGTTGAAGAAAAGAGTAGATGATTTGGATTTCATTTGTGCAGAAGATACAAGAGGTATTTTTGAAGAAACATTAGATGCTTTAAATAAAGAAGGATGCATCATCAGTATCAATCATCCATTCTTGTATCCGTGGCAGTGGATGTATCCTGAGTACTTGCTCGAAAAGATAAATTGTTTAGAAATAATCAATGATCCTACATATCCGAATAATCATGAGGCAAATCAAAAGGCAATTCAGTTTATTGATGCGATGTGGAATGATGGATGGAAAATTTGTGGTATTGGTGGAAGTGATACACATGCATTGTTGAATGAATGGTATACACAAGATAGTGGACCTTCCATTGTAGGAGATCCGACAACTCATGTGTATTGTGAAGGCTTAAGTCAGAATAGTGTGTTGGATGGTCTTCGTAAGCGTCATGTATTTATCACAAGATTTATTCAATTAAAAATGGTTTTAGCTATCAATACGAATGAAGTCTTTTCAGGCGATGAGATAACGATGCCAGGTACATTTAGAGCAAGTTTTTATTTGAACAATGTAAAAGAACCTATTCATTTTTTTGTGATGAAAGATGGAATTCGCGAAGATTTAAATTGTGATTTTGATTTAGATCGAAGAATAGCTTCTGTATCTTATATGACAGATTGGAATATGGATGGTTATCATTGGATGCGTTTTGGTGCAGAAAATCAAAATGGCGATTGTATTTTCTATACAAATCCAGTGTATTCTGGTGAAAAAGAACATGAATTTTATAGTTTTGGGGATGTAGTCAATGCGATTCAATGATATTAAAGGAATCATTTTCGATAAAGATGGAACGTTGATTGAATTTCAATCCTTTTGGCTTCCCGTAACCTATCGCGTAATTTCTAGACTTTGTAGAAGATATCAGATGAATACTTTTGTACAACAAGAATGTCTGGTTGCTCTAGGAATTTATGGAGATGAACAGGTGGATCCGGAAGGACAAATTGCGATTGGAACATATGAAACGATTAGTAAAGCGTTACAAAAAGTATTTTCGTGTAATGGTAAAAAGGTAAATATGGATTCTTTTCAAAGTGAAGTAACACAATTGTTTGAAGATGAAGCGGATAAACAGCCGTATGTGTTCACAACAAACTTAAAGGAATTATATGGGTATTTGCAGTCAAAGAATATTTGTGTTGCGATTGCGACTACCGATAGTATGGTGGTTACACAAAAATGTTTGAAAGAAAGTGGTATGGAAATTGAAATCCTATCTACGTGTGATGGTTCAATTCCTAAAAAGCCAGATGTGAAATTGATTGATTATTGTGCAAGTGTATGGAATACAACGTGTGAAAATGTCTTGATGATAGGGGATACGCCTAATGATTTGCGATTTGCCAAGAGTGCAGGTGCAAAAACAATTGGTGTATTGACTGGTGTATCAAATAAGCAGGCACTTATTCCGTATGCAGATGTGATTTTAAAAAATATAGGAGAATTAAAAAATATAGTATGACGAATATTCAACTAAAAAATATATATAAAAAATATGACAATGGATATGAAGCTGTTAAAGATGTAAATATTGATATTGAAGGGAAAGAATTTGTGATTCTTGTTGGGCCTTCAGGTTGTGGAAAATCTACAACACTTCGAATGATTGCAGGACTTGAAGATATTTCTCAAGGAGAACTTGTGATTGATGGTGAAGTCATGAATGAGGTGGAACCTCAAGATCGAAATATTGCGATGGTATTTCAAAATTATGCATTGTATCCACATATGAGTGTTAGGGATAATATTGCGTATTCTTTGAAGATTCATAAAATTCCAAAGAAAGAGATTGAAGTGCGTGTAAATGAAATCGCAAAAATGTTAGATTTAGAAGCTCTTTTAGATAGAAAGCCCAATCAATTGTCTGGCGGACAGAAACAAAGAGTCGCAATGGGTAGAGCAATGATTCGAAAGCCTAAAGTGTTTTTGATGGATGAACCTCTTTCTAACTTAGATGCAAAATTAAGATCGCAGATGCGTGTTGAGATTGCTTCATTTTATGAAAAATTGGATACGACATTTATTTATGTAACACACGATCAAACAGAGGCGATGACTTTAGCTACGAAGATTGTTGTTATGAATAATGGTGTGATTCAACAAATTGATACACCATATAATATGTTTCACTATCCAGTGAATCGTTTTGTTGCAGGCTTTATTGGTATGCCAGGAATGAATTTTGTTGAAGTGGACGTGATTGCCAAAGGAAATGATATTTATATTCAGGGAAAGAATGGAATGTTTAAAGTGAATGAAGAGCGTGCAAACGAAATTCGTAAGCAGAATAAACAGAATCATAAGGCAATTCTTGGAATTCGTCCTGAACATGTAGTTCCGTGTGAAGATGAAGAAAAAGCTTTCTTTTCAGGTGTTGTGGACGTATATGAAATGCTTGGATATGAAGGAAATCTTCATGTAAAAACAAGTGATGGCAAGATTGTTTCTTCGGTGGAGGAAAATAAGAAATATAGACCTGGATTACATCTAAATTTTAGATTGAATGAGGATCATATTCATTTGTTTGATATCGAAACTGGAGAGACAATATGCAACTAAATCCCAAAATATGGTTATTCATCGCAATTGGAGCTGAAGTGCTTGCGACTGGATTTTTAAAAAAGACAAATGCGTTTACAATCATCACATGGACGGTATTCTGCTTAGTTTTGTATGTTATATGCCATTATTCCTTTTCTCGCGTATTAGAAGGCATGAATCTTGCGGTTGCATATGCATTGTGGTGTGGAATCGGGATTATTGCCTCAACCATATTTTCTGTGTGCATATATCATCAAAAAATTTCATTAGTAAGTTTAGCTTTGATTGCGATTATTGGGATTAGTTGTGTGTTATTGGATCTTCAAGCTTAAAAAAGAGAGTGGTTTGATATGAAAAATTATAAATTTAAAAATTTAGGAAATATATGCTTGTTTGTATTACCTGCATTTATTCCGTTATGTGTATTCTGGTTATATCCAATTTGTAAGGCTATTTGGATCAGCTTTACAAACTCAGATTTTATGAGTCCAACCTATCAAATTGTAGGATTAGAAAATTATCTATCGGTATTTCAGGATAGTCGTTTTTATGAAGCATTAATAAATACGATTGTATTTACAGTGGGAACTTTAGTTCCAACGATTGTATTTGGCTTATTATTGGCTTTGGCTCTTTCTAAAAAATTCCATGGTTCGGAAGTGTTAAAGTTTATTATCTTTTCTCCTTGGATTACACCAACAGTAGCTATTTCTATTGTATGGACATGGATATTTCAACCAAATAATGGGCTTGCCAATCAAATATTGAATTTCTTTTCATTACCTGGATTAAAATGGATTTCTTCATCCCAAACAGCTATGTTGTCCGTCATTATTGTTACGGTATGGAAATCTTTAGGGTATGCGATGATTTTCTATTTATCGGCATTAGAAAAGGTTCCAAAAGATCTTTATGAAGCAAGTTCCATTGATGGAGCTCATGGAATTCGTCAATTTTTTGATATTACGTTACCTTCGATTTCGCCTACAACCTTTTTTCTTACAATTATCACAATGATCAATTCATTACAGGCATATGACCAAATTCAAATTTTGACACAAGGAGGTCCATCTGGCTCTACAAGAACTTTGTTGTATATGTATTACCAGCTTGGATTCCAGGAATTTTCAATGGGAAAAGCTTCTGCGATAGCCGTAATTATGATGATTATTACTGTGGCTTTATCGATCTTTCAATTTAAGTATTCTAAAAAATGGGTGAATTATGAATAAAAAAACTTTTAAAAACTTATCTTTTCTTGGACTTCGTATCGTATTTTTAACACTTGTTTCCGCATTGACTGCATTACCATTTATATGGATGGTTAGTAGTTCTTTAAAGCCGAGTGAGGAAGTCATGCGATCTACATCTTTTCTTCCTAGTCACATTGAATTGGGTAATATAGTTAGTGTTATAACAGCATCTCCAATTTTATCTTACATTTTTAATACAGGATGGATTTCTTTGTTGATTGTTGCCCTACAAGTTGTAACGTCGGCTATGCTTGCCTATGCTTTGGTGTTTATGAATTTCAAAGGCAAAAATACTATTTTTATAATTGTCATGGCAACATATATGTTACCGGTTGCCGCAACTTATATTCCTTCATATATTATTCTTTCTCATATGAAGTTGCTGAATACATTTACGGGAATTATTATTTCGAGTACAGTATCTACATTTGGTGTTTTCTTGTTAAGACAGGGATTTATGCAAATTCCAAAAAGTCTAGTTGAAGCTGCTCGTATGGATGGATCAAGTCATTGGGAAATTCTTTGGCACATTGTATGTCCAGTTACGAAATCATCTTTTGTAACGCTAGGACTAATGAGCTTTATTTCTGCATACAATAATTATATGTGGCCATCTTTGATCACAAATGATCCTTCTCATTATCTTGTTTCTCAAGGATTAAGAGCTTTCTTTATTGAAGGTGGTGCTTATGGAACAAATTGGGGTCTTGTCATGGCTGCAAGTGCAATTATTATTGTTCCACTACTTGTATTGTTTGCGTTAACTGAAAAGTGGTTTGTGAATGGTATTGGTGGAGAAACCGGAGTTAAAGGATAAAAGAGTTTATATTATTAGGGTTGAATATTTGGCTATTGACTTAAGTGTCAATGGCCTTTTTCTTAGGGTAAGCAAATGAATAATAAAGAACTATATATGGAAACAAAAAAGATGCTTGAAGAATTTGATTTTATTGATGATTCAAAAATAGCGACATTAACTTATAGTGAGAATGATGACGACTTAAAATTAGTGCATGATTTTATTAAGAATAAAATGTATAAGAGTATTTATAACATTCCTAAATATGCGCTTTATCTGCATATAAAAAGGAATCATCCAGAAAGAATTATTGAGGAGTAAACGAAAAAAGGAGAATCGAATTTAGTTCAGATTCTCCTGATTTATTATAAGTGGATATAGATAAGAAAAATGTCAGGAGTTATTCTAGCTATACTTGAATTATGCAGGTCAGTGTGATACTGTAAAACTACCAAACGGTAGTTTATAAGCGACTGATAAGTAATATGTGGAGGGTGGTTAAGATAAACAATGAGTGATACAAGAAAAAAAGAGATTATCATGGCTACATTGGAGCTAGCGGCTGATAAAGGACTTGGTAACGTTTCTATGAATATGATTGCAGATAAAGTTGGAATAAAAAAACCATCACTGTACAATCATTTTGCTTCAAAAGAGGAACTTGTTGAAGTAATGTATCAATTTCTTCGGGAAGAGGCTAAAAAAACCGCTAATATAGGTGTGATTGATTACATGACTATTTTTAGAGGAAAGAGTGCATTGGAAATATTGAGGATGATGGTCAAAGGATATTTTAATATGAATCAGCAGGAACATATGATGAATTTCTACAAGGTTATCTATTCTGAAAGAAGTTTGAATCCTGTAGCAGCAAAAATTGTAGTAGAAGAGACGGATAAGATGATTTTAGCAACAAAACAGCTTTTCTATGCGATGGAGGTACATAAATTGCTTCATTTTAAAAATCCAGATATGAGTGCAGTGAGTTTTGCGATGACAATACATGGATTGATGGATTATGAATTGGATCAGAATAATGCTCAGTTCAACTATGAAACAGATAAGAATCTTTTGGATGATTATCTGAAGTGTTTTTGTGAGGAGTATTCTGTATGACAAAGAAAAAGAGTTTAGTAAATTATTGTGGATTACTTGGTGTAGTAGCTGTGGATTACTTGGTGTAGTAGCTTTTTTGTCATATACAGCAGCAGTTGTCTTTTCACCGCTTGCATATCCTGGCTACAACTGGATGGCACAAGCAGTAAGTGATCTTAGTGCATCAAATGCACCATCGCTTCAATTATGGAATCAGTTAAGCAGTTTGTACAATGTATGTACTTTGGTGTGTACAATGATGGTATGCGTAGGTATTCAGAATAAGAAAACAAAACTTTTGCGAGTAGGAATCTATCTTTTTGCGATTATGGAGTGGGTATCCGCAGTAGGATTTGGTATGTTTCCTTTAAGTGAAAGTGGCTATGCAGGTACATTTCAAGATAAAATGCATATTTTTTCAACAATGATAGTAGTATTGTTGTCCATAGTATCTTTGGCTTTGATCATAATTGCCGGAGTAAAAGATAAAAGTTGTCGTTCTTATGGTATTTTTGCAGCAATTGCTCTTGGAATGATGATGGTAGGTGCAATGGGAATGAATGTTGTACCAAAAGATTATTTTGGGGTTGTTGAAAGATTTAGTGTGTTTGCGGTGACAGGGTATAATGCGGTGCTTGGTATAGAATTGTATCAAATGAAGTTTTAGAAAATTAATACCCGTAATTGAAATGTGGTGACATTGTGATATACTATAAATGAGTTTACAATAAACAGATTTATAGTATTCCCGTCTTTAGAGGTTTGCACCATGAATGTTTAGAGGCTATTCTGAGAAAAAGTTGAGATTCTCCAGTATTTATCGTTGTTTTTTGTGCTTTAAATTTATTTTATTTTTTTTATTTATTTGGTATAATTATGGTGTAAATGTGTAATGCTTGGAGGGCACTTTCTATGGCCTATTTTCTTAAAAAAACAAAACGAAATGACAGACTTTATCTTTCCATCTATGAGAGTTTTTATTCTCCAGAAACCAAGAACACCCGACATAAAAGTTTTCGTAAAATCGGGTTCGTTGATGCTCTTATCGAACAGGGTATAGATGATCCAATCTCTCATTTTCAGAAAGAAGTAAATGAACTGAATTCTAAACGGGAGACAGAAAAGTGTCGCATCAACTTTCAACAGATTTCCGACATTTCACCAGAACTATGTCTGGGTTATGTACCAATTGCGAAAATCTTGAACATGCTGGATGTAAAAGAACATTTTGGGTATTTAAGCTCTTCAAGGAAATTCGAGTTCGATGTATATGATGTCTTTTCCGCTCTTGTATATGCTCGTGTTGTTGCACCTTTATCTAAACATCAGACTTTTCATGATATTCTTCCAAAGCTATATGTTCAAAAAAACTTCAGTTATGATCAACTCCTGGAGGGCTTGGAATTCATGGGCGAAGAATATGAGAAACTGGTTGAAATACTGACCGTTGCGACTGATGACAATTTTATTCTGGATTCCAGCCGTTCTTATTTTGATTGTACAAACTATTACTTTGAAATCGATAAGGAATCTACTCTTCAAAAAAGAGGTCCTTCCAAAGAAAATCGAAGGGACCCTATTGTGGGAATGGGCCTTCTTTTAGACGCACAGATGTTACCAGTCGGCATGAAGATATTCCCAGGCAATGAATCTGAAAAGCCGGTCATGCGTGATCTAATCCACGATTTGAAATCAAGAAACAATATCAAGGGCCGTACCATCCAAATTGCTGATAAAGGCCTTAACTGTGCTAAAAATATTATTGAAGCTATCGATAATGGAGATGGCTATCTGTTTTCGAAATCTGTAAAAACCCTTCCTGAAAGAGAAAGACAATGGGTTCTTCTTGATGACGGATTCGAAACAGTGTTTGATCAGAACGGAGAACCCGTTTATAAAATCAAGGAATGCATCGATACGTTTACCTATTCATACAAGGATGATTACGGGAATGTCATAACTCGTAATATAAAAGAAAAAAGAACAGTTACCTATAACTTCAGTCTCGCGAAGAAGAAACTGATGGAAATCAATAGAATGATTGAAAAAGCCAAGGCACACCGTGCATGCCAGGCCAAAAAAGAAGAATATGGTGAATCATCAAAATATATGCAGTTTCTAGATGATCAGGGAAAAAGTATAAAACCCCAGCTAAATCAAAAAGCTATAGCCAAAGACAAAGAACTAGCCGGATATAATATGCTCGTAACATCTGAAATCAATATGTCATCAAAAGACATATACAATGCTTATCATCAGCTTTGGCAAATCGAAGAATCCTTCCGCATCATGAAGTCCGAACTTGATACACGTCCGGTCTATCTACAAAAAGAAAATCGGATCAAAGGGCATTTCTTCATCTGTTACACAGCCGTGTTATTATCACGAATCCTTCAATTCAAGATTCTGGAAAATAAATACTCAGCAAGTACAATATACGATTTCATGAGAAAATTCCGAGTTGTAAGAATCAACTCCACAAGATTCATAAATCTATTAACCAGCAAAGAATTCGTAACAGATCTATCCAAAAAATTAAATCAACCAATAACAAATTATTATCTAACAGATAAACAAATAAAAATGATGCATACTCGATAATCAAATATCGAGTGTTGCACCATTTTTTACTATTCAACCTCTAAAGTCAGGTATTATATCCTTTCGTGAACATAAAAACAAATCGTTTAAATATGATTCCACCGTTGTTATCAACCTGCATCCTAAAAAATGTCCGACAAATAGAATGAAATTGCAGTACAAAAAAAGTGACGGATTATTGACTTGATTTTATGTACTATTGTGCTATTATGTGTATGTAAAGTTCCAGTGTTTGAAACGTTTATGTGTACTATATACAATATAACGCACTAAGATTCCAAACTTGACGAGAGGAGAACAATATGATCACGATTATTGAAAATGGTTTAACCGACATTAGTTATACAGTGCAACAGATTGTTGATGATGTAATTAAGAATGAATATACAGTAAAATGCAAAGCTACATGCATCGAAAAAAACGGTGCTTCTTACTTTGTTTTGTTTGATAACAATTATTCAATCATTCTTGATGCATTTCAATATTTAAACACATACATGAAAGACCGTACTGTACAAACTCGTGAGCAATCTATGGTTGCTTTGAAATACTTGTATTCGTACTGTACGCTGTTTTCAGTTGATGTTGTACACATGACAAAGCAAGAATCAACAGCTTTTATTTCATTTTTGCTAGGCTTATCTAGTGTTGGAAATAATACGTCATTTAAATTCAATAAGGTTAGATCCAACTCAACTGTCAATGATTACCTTGCTTGCATTCGATCATATTTAAAATATTTAGGCTTAAAGCGTCATCCTCTTCTTGAAATGCAAGGGAAGAAAGGATTATTAAATTCCTATAAAAACACACGATATGCAACAAACTTAAGAACGATGAATCGCAGATATGTCCCAGCATACATCAACCAAGAAGAATTTGTCCGTATGGTACAAAAATGCCGTGAAAAAGATGATTTACGAATGGAATGTATCATTCGTTTAATGTATCAGTCTGGGCTTCGTATTGGCGAAGTTTTAGGATTGACGTTTGAAGATATCATTGAAGAAAACGGCTTATGCAAAGTTATTATTAGAAATAGATTCACTGACAAAACCTTTCAAAAGGCAAAGTTCTTGATGACCGTTACTGATAAGAACCAATACAAGAGCACTGACTATGACAGGGAATGGTATGGATGGAATAAGATGGCTATTACTCCTGATATGTATGAGTGTTTAATGGATTATATTAATCAAGCACATATACCAGAAATGGAAAAACATTATGAACAATGGAAAAAGTGCGTAAAAACCGATATTGTATCGAATACATTTAAAGAACGTGATAATTTCTATGTATTTATTAACAGTCATCACACACCGCTTTCTAACAAAACACTTGAGAAAGATATCCGAAAACTTTTTACAGAGTGTGGAGTTCCACTTAATGCTGACGGTGGTAAAACAGATGGTCTTGCACACCGTTTTAGACATGGATTTGCTATGTACCAAGTTACTGTAAATAAAGTTGACAAACTTATTCTATCTAAACTTATGCGTCACAGAAGTGTTAATTCATGCGAAGTGTACTATACACCAGAAATTTCTGAAATCATCCGTATCAAAGATGACATCTCAGAAACCGTATATGATTTATTGCCGAGGTTTGAAATATATGAATAGAGAATACGAAAAAACACTTGAAATCCTTAAAAAGGAAATTGAAAAGCTTACTCCAGAACAAGCTGAGTTATACAAACAATTTATTGACGATCAAACAATTCTTTATACAAGAAGCACAATCATCTCTGAACGAAATAAATTGCGCCAACTGATTGTTAATGTAGATCCTTTAAATTGGAATGAGAAATATATATTTAACACTATCCTAGCTCATCGTGCAAGAGCATTAGATTTCTATCGCTATTTATACAAAAATGAGTATTTAGGTGGTACTATGTCAAGAAAAAGGACTCCTAAAATAGATAAATTTTAAATTTTAATGCTTTGAATAATAATTATTCTCATATTGATTTGGCGATTCATAACCGCAATGACTATGAATTCGTATGGTGTTGTAGAATGTTTCAATATATTCGAAACACAAATCATATGCATGATCATAATCATAAATTAAAGTACGATTTAACCATTCTCTTTTTATTACTGAATGAAAAGATTCTATGCATGCATTGTCCCAAGGTGTGCCTTTCTTTGAATAACTTAGAATCAATCCTTTAGTTAATTTTTTATAAAGTTTGCTTGTATAATGTACTCCTCTATCTGAATGAATAATTACAGGATCTGCTGTTTTTCTGCGCATTCTAGCCATTTCTATACATTTCAACACTTCTTCTACTTCCAGTGTCTTTGATAGCGTCCATGCAATTATTTTTCTTGAATATAAATCCATTACACTTGTAAGGTATACAAATCCTTCCAAGGTAAATATATACGTTATA
>OHAY01002446.1_pt1 | contig 14624 bp, 14 predicted proteins | sample 1577191 | NCBI WGS metagenome assembly OHAY01 (sample SAMEA3541504, study PRJEB24748) | human gut metagenome | biome: human gut; feature: human-associated habitat; material: faeces | place: China | collected 2012 | reverse complement strand
AAGAAGCGCCCGGCGCCGCCTGCGCCGCCATCGGCACCGCTTAGAACGCATCCGTTACCTGATGGAGCAGCGCGGCATCATGCCGGTTGCGGATATTCAGGCCATGTATGCCGCCGGCGGCTTCCAAAAATCGCCCTACCAGCTGCGCGCTGAGGCACTGGATCGCCCGCTCACCAAGGAGGAAGCGGTTCGGGTGCTGATCCATCTTGCCCAGCGGCGCGGCTACAAATCCAACAGCACCGCGGAGGCGGCGAAGGATGAAAAGGAGACGGGGAAGGTCAAGACCGCCATCGAAGAAAACCGCCGCTGCATGGCCGAGCACGGATACCGCACGGTAGGCGAAATGATGTATTGGGACGAGCGGTTCTGGCAGAAACATCCGGACGGCACGCGCTATCACCAGACTCGCAATAAGGCGGAGGATTATAGGTTCACCGTGGAGCGCGCGGCCATCGTGGACGAGGTGCGGCAGATCTTCGCCGCCCAGAGAAGGCTGGGCACGGTCTGGATGGACGAGGATATGGAGACCGACTATCTCTCCATTCTGGAGAGCCAGCGCAGCTTTGATGAAGGCCCCGGCGGGGACAGTCCCTTTTCCGGCGGCATCGGAGAAAGGGTAGGTGCCTGCACCTTCGAGCCGGATGAGAAGAGAGCGGCAAAGGCGACCTACACATTTGAGTATTTCAAGCTTTTGCAGGACTTGAGCCGCATGCGATTGACCGGCATGGGCATGCCGCCGGAGCCGCTGGACGCCGCACAGCGCGAAGTGCTGAAAAGCGCGGCGCTCCGTTCGGCATCGCTGAGTTACGGGCAGATCCGCAAGAAACTGAATCTGGATGACGATGTGTTCTTTCACGGTCTCTATTACGGCGAGAAAACGAAAGAGGAAGCAGAGAAGCGCAAGTGGCCGCAGATGCAGTCCTACCACAAGCTGCGGACGGCGCTGGACAAGGTGGGCAAGGGTGCGATCGGCACCTTGACCGAGGAGCAACTCAATGCCGTTGCCACCATCCTGACGGAGTGCAAAAGTGACGCGAAGCGCATAGCGGCGCTGAGGGAGGCCGGTATTCCGCCGCAGTTTGACGAGGCGCTACTGCCGCTGTCCTTCAGCAAATACGGAAGTCTTTCCGTTCGGGCAATGCAGAAGCTCATACCGCTGCTGGAAGAAGGACTGCGCTACGATGAAGCGTGCACGCGGGTCTACGGCGATCATCGGGGCCTGCGTCCGGAACAGCGGAAGAATCGGCTTTCCCTAACGGATATGGAGGAGATCACGAACCCGGTGGTCCGCAGAGCGGTATCCCAGACCATCAAGGTCATCAACGCGGTGGTCCGCACCTACGGCCCGCCGGATGTGGTGCGCATCGAGCTGGCCCGTGAAATGAGCCGGACCTTCGATGAGCGCCGCAAGATGGAAAAGCGTCAGGATGATAACCGCGCGGCCAACGAGCGGGCAAAGGATCAGATCGCGGAATATAAGGGAGACCACGCCACCGGCCTGGACATCGTAAAGTTCAAGCTGTACCGGGAGCAGGACGGCGTGTGCCTGTATTCTGGACAGAACCTCGACATCGCCCGCCTGTTCGAGCCGGGCTATGCGGATGTGGATCACATCATCCCATACAGCCGCTGCTTTGACGACAGCTATCAGAATAAGGTCCTGGTGCTGGCCAGCGAAAACCGGCAGAAGGGGAACCGCCTGCCCTACGAGTATTTCGGACAGGACGAAGCGCGCTGGCACGGCTACGAGGTGCGGGTGGAAAATTTGATCCACAATTACCGCAAGCGGCAGAAGCTGCTGAAAAGGCGGCTGACCGAGGAGGAAAGCACGGGATTTATTGACCGGAACCTCAAGGACACGCAGTACATCACAAGAGCCGTCTATAACCTGATCCGGGATCACCTCGCCTTTGCGGAGTCCAACTACCGGAAAAAGCCGGTGCAGGCGGTGAACGGCGCGGTCACAGCCATGCTCCGGGGCCGCTGGGGCGTGCAGAAGATCCGCGAGGACGGTGACCTGCATCACTGTTTGGACGCCGCGGTGATCGCCGCGACCACCCCCGGTCTGGTACAGCGCCTGACTGCGTACAACAAGCACCGGGAAACATGGGAAAGATCGCCTGCGGGCTATGTCGATCCCGCCACAGGCGAACTGATCGAACTGCCGCAGGAAGCGCGGCGCGACCCGTTCCCGAAGCCGTGGGAGCGCTTCCGTCAGGAGCTGGAAGCCCGGCTCGACCCCATCGACCCTCGGCATCAGATCGACCTGCTGAAGCTTGAGACATACGAAAGCGACGAGGAGATCAAGCCTGTTTTTGTTTCCAGAATGCCGAATCATAAAGTGACAGGCGCGGCCCACGCAGAGACCATCCGCAGCAGCAAGGGCGGCGATGGCTTCACCGTGACGAAAACACCGCTGACGAATCTGAAACTCAATAAATTCGGTGAGATCGAGGGCTACTATAACCCGGCAAGTGATACGCTGCTGTACGACGCGCTGCTGGCGCGGCTGAAAGATTTCGGCGGCGATGGCGCGAAGGCATTTGTCCAGCCGTTCTATAAGCCCAAGAAGGATGGTTCGCCGGGGCCGCGGGTCGACAAGGTGAAGATCTGCGAGAAGGCCACGGTGGGACTGCCGGTTCGAGACGGCATCGCGGCCAACGGCAGCATGGTGCGGATCGACGTATTTTATGTGGAGGACGACGGCTACTATTTCGTTCCCATTTATGTGGCGGATACGAAGAAGGAAAGCCTGCCTAACAAGGCGGTAGTCGCGTATAAGGCATACTCGGAATGGAAAGAAATGAAGGACGAAAACTTTATTTTTTCACTTTATCCGGGAGATTTGGTACGCATCCAGAGCCGCAAGGGGATCAAGCTGAATCTTGCCAAGGGCGGTACAGGCGAAAAGGAGATCGTCCGGCAGGAGGGAATGTATTATTACCGCGCGTCAGGAATTACAGTTGGCGCAATACAGATAGAAACCCATGATCGGCGATACTTACAGCCGAGCTTAGGCATTAAGACCTTGCAATCCATCGAAAAATATCAGGTGGACGTATTAGGAAACTATTACAAAGTAGATCTCCCCGAAAAACGGATGACATTTTCCAAGGAGGGCTGAGATGGAATATCGGAATATCTTTTTGGCGAACCCCGCGCGGCTCAGTGTACAGCGAGAACAGCTGGTCATCGAACAGGCGGAAAAAATCACGGTTCCGTTGGAGGATATTTCGTCTGTTCTCATCGAATCTCAGCAAGTCACCCTGTCTGTCCACGCGGCGGCAGCGATGGCCGATCATGGAATCACCGTATTTCTGTGCGACGAGAAGCATTTGCCAAGCTGCCAGCTGCTCCCGATCAACCAGTTCTGCCGTCAGCGCAAGCTGCTGCTATCGCAGTGCGAGATGGGGAAGCCGCTGCAAAAGCAGCTTTGGCAGCAGATCGTCGTCCGGAAAATACAAAATCAGGCGCAGTGTCTGCGCCTGATGGGGAAGGAAGAATGGCAGGAGCTTCAGCAAATGGCCGGAAAAGTCCTTTCCAATGACAGTGATAACCGGGAGGCGGTGGCGGCGGCGCTCTACTTTCCGGCACTGTTCGGAAACGGCTTTTTCAGAGGCTCCGATGATCCACGGAACGCGGCACTGAATTACGGCTATGCGGTCATGCGGGCCGGAATTGCCAGAAATCTTGTTGTGCATGGCTTGGAGCCCTGCATCGGACTGCACCATCGAAGCGAGTTGAATAACTTCAATCTGGCGGATGACCTGATCGAACCCTTTCGCCCCATTGTCGATCTCTATGTGGCGCAGAATTTCACGGAAGATGATGATGTGCTGATGCCGCGGCAGAAAGCGAGGCTGTTTAATCTCACCAATTATCTTGTGAAGCAGGCGGGCAGACGATACAGGGTCATGCTGTCGATCGACCGGGTGTGTATGGCTTTGGCCAATAGCGTTACAGCGGGGGAGAATCTGCTGGAATTGCCGGAGCTGATCCCCTTGGAGCTGCATCAGTATGAATAGGCTTATGAGAATACTGGTGATGTTCGACCTGCCGGTCAAAACCAAGGCGGAGCGGCGCAGCGCGACGCAGTTTCGGAATTTTCTGGTGGGCGATGGATACCACATGGTGCAGTACTCTGTGTATGCCCGCGTCTGCAACGGCCGGGATTCCGTGGAGACCCACAAGAAAAGAATTCTGCTGGCGCTTCCATCAAAGGGCTCTGTGCGGATGCTGGTGATTACCGAAAAACAGTATAATGCCATTGAACTGCTGGTGGGCAAGCCGACGCCATACGACAAGCCGCAGCAGTTTGAGCAGCTGATGATTTTTTAAGAAAAATACGGAACGACTTCTTATCGAAATCGTTCCGTATTTTTGCGATTTTGCCTGCCTTTTGATAAGAAGGACGTGCTAAAAGCGATGAATTTGCGCCCTCAATTTTCGCCTATTATACCACTACGAGAGAAAACTGGGAACTACGACTTATGCTATTGAACCTCACCCGCATCATGGAAAGCGTTCTGGCGTCGAGCGAGGACAGTGTCGAGCAGGAATTACGGCGTCTGGAACTGGAGTTTGAAAAGCTACAGATGGACTGACAAAATACCGCGCCAAAATGGGAGGCCAAGACGCTTCCTCCGCGCGGGCGTCCGGAGGTTTTTATTGACCTTAACCAAATTGCCTGTGTTGTCAACACCTGCGGCTATGTCTGCCAATCTGAAATGTAGCATTGGAATTATTAAAGCAGATTTGATATTTCCCTGCTATTTTCTTTCTTTTGCTTGTGGAGATGGCGTTTTATGGTATAATTATTTTGTGAGATTATAACCAGAATGGTCAGTGAGCTTGAAGGCTTATCAAAGGAGTTGGTGTGATGACAAAGTACGGAATTGATCCAAAGGTTATTTGCCAGATCATTGATCTGGCAAATAGGCATCACATCAAAACAGTGATCCTATTCGGTTCCCGCGCACGAGGGGACTTCCGCCGCACAAGCGATATTGATTTAGCTGTGCAGGGAGGCAATGTATGCCGTTTCAGACTGGATGTTGAGGAAGAAACGCATACATTGCTGACCTTTGATGTGATAGATTTATGGTCTGATTTGTCCCCAGAATTGCGGGAAGCCATCAGCAAGGAGGGAGTATTGCTCTATGAAAAAGTTTGATAACTACCGTAAAAATTTAGACGTTCTGCGGCGCTCTGATCAGCAGGATCTCAACAATGAATTTATCATTAGCGGCATCATTGACAAGTTCTCCATTCAGTTTGAATTGGGCTGGAAGGTCTTAAAAGAATTGCTGACTTATGAAGGCATCGATGCAGCTAAGACAGGCTCCCCGCGTGAAATTATCAAGCAGGCGTACCAGTATTACCCTTGCATAGAGGAAGATGTGTGGCTGGATATGCTGTCCCAGCGCAACAATATGGCGCACATTTATGATGGAAATGCCGCAAAGGAATTGGCATCGGAGATCATCAGACGCTTTATTCCGGCCTTTGAAAAGCTGGAAAAAAGCATTTGCGAGCGATACGCCGATCTTCTGGATACGCTCTGAGAAACTATTTTACAAACACATGGAGGCCCACGATGGCACTTGAAAATAAACTTGGCATCACCAACTCCGCCGAGCTTGCCCGCGAGGAGGAACGGATCAGCAAGAAGAAAGCCGTAGAACTGTTTGAAAGCGGCTCTCTGGACAAGCTGGCACCCGGCAGATTCGCGTCGCTGCAAGCCATTCATAAGGCGCTTTTCAAGGATATTTATGACTTTGCAGGCGAACTGCGCACGGTGAATCTGGCAAAGGGCAATTTCCGCTTTGCCCCTTTGATGTATCTGGAGGCGGCGCTGGCTAACATCGACAAGATGCCGCAGTCCACCTTTGACGAGATCATCGAAAAATATGTGGAAATGAATATTGCCCACCCCTTCCGGGAGGGCAATGGGCGCAGCACCCGCATCTGGCTTGACCATATTCTGAAAACCGAAATCGGCAAGGTCGTGGACTGGAGCAAGGTGGATAAAGAGGATTATCTCCTTGCAATGGAGCGCAGCCCCATCAAGGATGTGAAGATCAAGGCGCTGCTGAAGGCAGCCCTGACCGACGGGATAAATAGCCGTGAGGTCTATTTGAACGGCATCGATCAAAGTTACTATTACGAGGGCTTCACGGCCTTCCGGGCGGGAGATTTGTAAAGTCCAAAGTATCAAATTGGCACTTTGGAATGCGGCAAGCATCCACTAAGAAGAACAAAAAAGCCGTAATGCCACTGCAATGGCAAAAGTGGCGTACATAAATTGGAGGAGAGACCAATGGTCAATGAGAAAAGCAGCGCCGTGGGCGTGAATACGACATGACCTGTGTAACTGCTAACGGATATTTTGATGCTGAGGATTCTGAGCAGGTACGCTTTGAAAAGCGAAAAGCACTGAACACGCAGCGCACCAACGCCGCGAGGCGACCATCCCCGCAGTCTGAACTCCAACAACGGCTGGAACGTGGCATCTTCGCTTTCCTTCCTGAATATGCCAATCCTGCAATACAGCAGCGAGATTCGCTCCGCCGTGCTGCTGGTGCATCACCTATATCCATATCGATGCAAATTGGCTGCCGTTCAATTTCCTGCGGGCAAACCGCCTGTCCTTGATTGATACAGACGTAGGTGGCGTTCGGGTTCTTCGCCGTCATCTGCCAGAAGGGGCATTTGATGATGGCCGGGGTATTATAGCCAACGCCCAATTCCAGAAAGAGGATTTTTTGCCCCGCGCGGGTTCGGAGAAAACTCTCATACCGCGCCGCTGCCCGATGCCAGCCCTCGTCCTCAACAAAGGTATCATCGCAGCGGAGGTTCATGGTCATGGGCTTGCCGCAGTGGGGACAGGTTGGAAGAAGCTCGGTCGGGACTTTCATATCTTCCTGTCGCTTGACCATTTCACGAATCGCGTCTGCGTCTTTGTACGGTCTTAATATCATCCGCTCAGTCCTTATCCCGTCTTAAAACTCTCGCTGATATGATTGAGAAAATCAATGCAGAGGGAGTTGTCTTTTATGCCGGAGGAGCTGATATATCGAAAACGCAGACTTTCATCCTTCAAAATTATCATTCTTGGTTTTGCCGGAGTTATTTTGTTGGGGGCTCTGCTGTTGATGCTGCCGATCTCCACGACTGGAGGAAATGTAACTCCATTCAATGAAACGCTGTTTACTTCAACTTCTGCCGTGTGTGTAACAGGCCTTGTTGTGCGGGATACAGGCAGCTACTGGTCAACCTTTGGGCAGACGGTTATTCTGGCGCTGATCCAAATTGGTGGTCTTGGTGTCGTAACCGTAGCAGCGTCGTTTGCACTGTTGTCCGGGCGAAGAATCTCTCTGATGCAGCGCAGCACCATGCAGGATGCAATTTCAGCACCAAAGGTCGGCGGAATCGTCCGTCTGACACGCTTCATCCTGCGAGGGACATTTCTGATTGAACTGCTGGGCGCACTTGCCATGCTGCCGGTGTTCTGCCGTGACTATGGATGGCGCGGCATCTGGATGGCGGTGTTTCATTCCGTATCCGCATTTTGCAATGCCGGATTTGACATTCTTGGAACGGGAAACAACCTCTATCCGTCCCTCACCAGTTATGCGGGCAGTCCGATTATCAATATCACAATTATGCTGCTGATCGTGACTGGCGGTATTGGGTTTTTAACATGGGACGACATCTGTGAAAACAAGCTCCACTTTCACCACTATCGGATGCAGAGCAAGGTGATCCTTGTCACGACTGCGTTTCTTCTCGTCCTTCCGGCCATATTTTTCTTCTTCGTGGATTTTTCTTCACTTCCCATCGGAAAACGGGTGCTTGCTTCTTTTTTCCAGTCCGTCACACCGAGGACTGCTGGCTTCAACACCGTGATCCTCTCTGATATGACTGGCGCATCGCAGGCTGTTATGATTTTTCTGATGATGATTGGCGGGTCGCCCGGCTCCACGGCGGGCGGTATGAAAACAACAACGCTGGCTGTATTGGTCGCAAATGCTGCCGCGACTTTTCGCCAGCATGAGAGCGTCCAATTTTTTGGACGCAGGATTGAGTGTGGAGTTGTCAAGACTGCCGCAACCGTTGTGACGATGTATCTCGCGTTGTTTTTTGGCGGCGCTATTTTTATCAGCGTATATGAAAATCTGCCGCTTTCCTCGTGCCTGTATGAAACGGCTTCGGCAGTCGGAACAGTAGGACTGACGCTGGGTATCACGCCGCAGCTCCACATTCCGTCGCAAATGGTGCTGATCATGCTTATGTATCTGGGCAGGGTCGGCGGTCTTACCCTTATTTACGCGGCGCTATCCGGAAAAAGAGCGGAAACCGCAAAGCTGCCGTTGGATCAAATTGCAGTTGGATAAAGTCAGGAGGTTCATGATGAAAAATATTTTATTGGTTGGAGTCGGTCGCTTTGGACGGCATATTGCCATCCAGTTAGCGCAGATGGGACATCAGGTTATGGCAGTAGATACGAGTGAGGATCGAATCAATGATGTACTCCCGTTCGTTACCAACGCTCAGATTGGCGACAGCACAAATGCGGATTTTCTTCGCACACTCGGTATTGGGAATTATGATGTCTGCATTGTTACAATCAGCGGCAATTTCCAAAACTCCCTTGAAACGACCTCGCTTCTAAAAGAGCTGGGTGCAAAGTGCGTCGTGTCCCGTGCCGAACGCGATGTTCAGGCGAAATTTCTACTTCGCAATGGAGCCGATCATGTGGTCTACCCGGAAAAGCAAGTGGCAAAGTGGGCTGCGATTCGATACAGCTCCAATCATATCTTTGACTACATAGAAATCGACGACCAGCACGCAATTTTTGAAGTGGAAGTGCCGGAGGCGTGGAGAGGTAAAAACATCGGGGAGTTGGACATCCGCAGGAGATTCGGAATCAACATTCTTGGAATTAAGCGGGCTGGGGAAACCGATGTGTCTGTCAAGCCGGAAACCGTGCTGACAAATGATGTAACCATTTTGGCATTGGGCGAATATAAGCAGCTTCAGAAATGTTTTCGGCTTTGAAAGAGCGGTGAATTTATATGGAAGATGTTGCTTTGATCGTATCCATGCTGCTTCTTTTTCTGCTCGGCTGGTTTGTTATGGTGAGACTGGATCGAATCCTCGATGATAAACAAATGTGGAATGATAGCGCATGTGAATCACGACCAACTCCGCACTGTATTGTTCTGCCTGGAAATCTTATGGTAGAAGATTTATCATCGAAATTGCAGCGTTTTAGAGATATACACCCAAACACACAAATTTTATTTCTTGATTCCGATACATATTCCTTAGACGAAATCCTATCGGCCATAGAGCACAAGCGGTAGAATCTTTCATAATTGCGTGTTATAATAGTTTAAAAGGTGGTGGACACATGAGCGATCAGACTGTAAATACGATACAGCAAGAGCATATTCTTGTTTGCCTGTCGTCATCACCATCAAATGAACGGATCGTCCGTACTGCCGGGCGGATGGTCAAAGCATTTGGCTGCGACTTTACAGCACTATATGTGCAGACACTTGATCGTACCGCATTGAGCAAGAATGATCTGGCGCGGCTGACCGATCATATCAAGCTCGCAGAACGGCTTGGAGCAAGGATCGTCACAACGCATGGCGAAGATGTAGCGACGCAGATTGCGGAGTACGCACGGCTTTCAGGCGTAACAAAAATTGTGATTGGGCGAAGTGGTGTGCAGCGCCGTCATTTCTGGAATCGCCCGACTCTGACTGAGCGCTTGATTGAGCTTGCTCCGGGACTTGACATTCACATTATTCCCGATGCGGATATATATAAAAACTATCGGCAAAAGCCCGTTGCGATCACACATCCGACCGTTCCGACTGTGCGGGAACTTTTGCTGACATTGGGCATTTTGGGAATAGCAACTGCTGTTGGTTGGGTGTTCTCCCGTTTAGGCTTTATAGACGCGAACATCATTGCGGTTTATTTGTTGAGCGTACTTCTGACCTCCATTTTTACCAGCGGCTATACCTGCGGTATTCTGGCCTCTTTCCTGAGCGTGATTCTGTTTAACTACTTTCTGACGGAACCCCGCCTCTCTCTATTGGCTTATGACAGCGGATACCCTATAACATTTGCGATTATGCTGGGCATCGCACTTCTGACCGGAACATTGGCCGCAAAGCTGAAAGCTCACGCGCAGCTATCCGCACGGGATGTCTACCGCACCAAGATTTTATTTGACACAAATCAGCAGCTCCAAAAAGCTGCAAAACCAGAGGATGTCTATCAAATGACCGCTACGCAAATGCAGCGGCTCATGGGGCGCAATATTCTGATTTATCCTGCACGCGATGGTGTGCTGCTGGCTGGGAGTTTTTATCCGGCAGACGACAGTTCGCCGCAAGGCGTCCCGGATGCTGAACAGGAGCCAGATGTTGTTCGTTGGGTCTGGCACAACCGCAAGCGCGCCGGAGCGACTACAACACATTTTTCTGAAGCGAGGTATCTTTATCTTGCCATTCGGACGCAGCAGCAGGCATACGGGGTAATTGGCATCTCCATCATGGGTAAACCCTTGGATTCCTTTGAATCCAGCATTTCATTGTCCATTCTCGGTGAATGTGCCTTGGCGCTGGATAACCTGCGCAACGCCAGAGAAAAGGAAGAAGCTGCCGTCCTTGCAAAGAACGAACAGCTTCGTGCGAATCTTTTGCGTTCGATTTCCCATGATCTTAGAACCCCGCTGACCTCCATTTCCGGCAACGCCGACACGCTGCTGCACAGCTATGATGCTTTGGATGCGGAAACTCGGCAACGTATTTTTAACGACATATACGATGATTCTCAATGGTTGACTGAGCTTGTGGAGAATTTGCTTTCCATTACGAAAATAGCGGATGGCAGCGTAAAGCTGCATCTATCCGATCAGGTGCTGGAGGATATTATCTCAGAGGCGCTGCGTCATATTGACCGCAGAAGTTCCGAACATCAGATCATGGTAAATTGCGGTAACGAGCCGTTATTAGTACGGGTGGATGCGGGACTTATCATGCAAGTCCTTGTCAATCTCGTAAACAATGCAATCAAGTATACTCCTGCGGGCTCATGTATCCAGATAACCGCAGTACGCCACGATGATGCAGTTGCACTTTATGTCTGCGACAACGGGCCCGGTATCCCGGATGAACTAAAGGAACGTGTTTTTGAAATGTTCTTTACCGGGGGCAATCCGATTGGCGACAGCCGCCGAAGTCTTGGTCTTGGGCTTACGCTCTGCCAAGCCATCATTCATGCCCATAATGGTGAAATGACATTGAAAAATAATTCGCCGCATGGCTGCATCTTTTCCTTTACAGTACCGCTCAGTGAGGTGAACTTAAATGAATAAGCCGCTCGTCCTCGTTGTAGAAGATGATACGCCGGTGCGCAATCTGATCACAACAACGCTGAAAACCCATGAATACAGGTATCTTTCTGCGCAAAACGGCGAAAGCGCCGTGATGGAAGCGCTGTCTCACAACCCGGACATTGTGCTGCTTGATTTGGGACTGCCAGATATGGACGGCGTGGAGATCATCCGAAAAATCCGTTCGTGGTCAAATATGCCGATCATTGTGATCAGCGCCAGAACAGAGGATTCTGATAAAATCGTGGCGCTGGATGCCGGGGCGGACGATTATCTCACCAAGCCCTTTTCCGTGGATGAACTGCTGGCGCGGCTGCGAGTGACGCAGCGGAGACTGTCGCTGATGAAAACAGACGCAGCGCAGGAATCCCCGATTTTTACGAACGGTGCGCTGAAAATCGACTATGCGGCAGGCTGCGCATATCTTGATGGTGCAGAACTGCACCTGACGCCCATCGAATACAAGCTGCTGTGCCTGCTCTCCAAAAATGTAGGTAAGGTTTTGACACACACCTACATCACGCAGCAGATTTGGGGCAGCAGTTGGGAAAACGATATTGCCTCCCTACGGGTATTTATGGCGACTCTGCGAAAAAAGCTGGAAAATGGGAAAGACGGGCAGCAATACATACAAACGCACATCGGCATCGGCTACCGGATGCTGCGAATAGAATGAACGGCGTTCAGCCTTTTCCATAAAACAGAATAAAATTACAATGCGGTGCGGCCTCTTGAAAGGCAGCACCGCATTTTCTATTTATCATCTTCCAGCATACGATACCCGACGCCAAGCTCATTGATGATATAGCGCTTTTCACCGGGCGTCACGCCCATCTTCTTTCGGATGTTCTTCATGTTGACTTGCAGCTTTTTGACGCTGCCATAGTCCGAATACCCCCAAACCGCACGGATGATGGCGGCATAAGTCAGCACCTTTCCGGCATGGATAGAGAGATAGGCTATGATGTTGTATTCGGTCTGTGTCAGGTCGATTTCGTCCTTGCCGACAAAGACCTGTCTTTTAGCATAGTCGATCAGCAAATCTTGAAGCTGGTATTTGCCGCTGGGTGTACTCTCATTTTCTGCTCCCTGCCGATGACTGCGGAGAACGGCACGAATACGGGCCAGCAATTCTTCTGTACCGAATGGCTTTGTAATATAATCATTTGCGCCCAAATCCAATGCCGTCACCTTGTCCCTTTCGTTGGAACGGGCGGACAGGACAATGATAGGAACCGTGTCCGATTCCCGGACTTCCTGAATCAAGTCCAGACCATCCCGATCTGGCAGGCCAAGATCCAGAATGATTAAATCTGGATGGTGTGAAGCATACATCATTATCCCAAGCGTACAGGTTTCAGCACAAATCACCTGATAGTCGCTGGTTTCCAGATTTGCTTTGATGAAACTGCGGGTGTTGGCTGCATCCTCTACAATCAGAATCTTATATTTGTTATTGCTCATCGTCACACTCTCTTTCCAGAGAAAAGCGGAATACAGCGCCGCCGCCTATTCTATTTTCTGCGGTGATCTCGCCGCCGTGGGCTTTGATAATAGCGGCACATACCGATAATCCGATCCCCATATTGCTGCGAGTCCCATCCACCGGCGCGGCGGACTTTTCATAGCTTCCGGCAAAAATCTTGTCCAGCGCTTCCTCCGGAATACCGCAGCCATTGTCAGAAACCTCAAATACCGCCTTGTCCCCCACAAGGGAAACCGACAGTATCAGTTCCGTCATACCTTTTGCGTGAAAAACGGCGTTTTCCAGCAAATTCAGCAATACCTGCTCAATAAGAATGGAATCCATCGGAATATCCACGAAATCATCCGGTATTCTTGTAATCACCTTTTGATTTGGATGCTTCTTTGAAAACTTCATGAGAACCGAGTCGATCAGCTCGTCCAGAACAGTCGGCGTTTTAACGACCTCGACCTTTGCATCGTCAATCCTTGTAACGGACAGCAGGTTTTCGACCATACGGATCAGCCATTCACTATCCTCTTGCATTTCACCCAGCAGCTTTAACTGCTGCTCTTTTGGGAGCGCGTCATACTTGGAAATGAGCGTCGAGGTCGAGCCGTATATTGAGGTGAGGGGTGTACGCAGGTCGTGGGAGATTGCTCGCAGCAGGTTGCCGCGCATCCTCTCTTTTTCACTTTCTGAACGCAATTTCTCCTGTTCCCGCACCCGAAGCATTTCCTGCTCTCTGATTCGAATGTTCAGCGTACTGGTGGAAACGGCGACGACCATCATGATGACAGCGGATAGGATACTTTCTTCTACGAAAAAGCCAAAGACATAATAGGGATAGGTGAAGGCAAAATCCACCGCAAACACACTGACGATCGCCGAAGTGATGCCATAGCAATACCCATGCGTTTTCAGCGAGATCAAAAATACGCCGAACACAAAGATCATGGGCACCAGCGTCTGCGTGGTAAAGAGCTTCTGAATCAGCAAATTGACGGCAAAGGCACTGCAAAAAATGAGAATCGAAAATAGAATATCCTTTTGTCGTTGGCGGCTTTTCATGGCAATCTCTCCAAAGGTGCTTTTTAACACTTTTATTATACTCCATGAGAAGATGCGCATCAAGATTTCAAGCAGGAGGATATTGCACCGCGCTTGTTTCTTTACCAAATCTACACTGGAGAGATGCTATGATATAAGCACATAGCAAAAAGGAGGAAGAAAGCCGTGGAAAACGACAGTAGCGACGACAACGGTAACCGCTCTTATATGATCTGTTCGTATGTGGCATATCTACGCCCTTTGCTGCGGTATCGGGTATAGGTGTGTCTTTTTTTGCATGAAATGATCGTATGAACAGAACATAAAGGAGTTTGAAATGAATTATTTTGGAAGCATTTTTGCAATGGTGGTCTGCATCGCCATGTCCGCCTATTTCAGCGCCACAGAAACGGCGTTCTCGTCTCTGAATAAGACCCGCCTCAAGGTGTTGGCGGACAACGGAAACAAGCGGGCAGCGCTGGCGCTCAAGCTGTCCGAAGATTATGACAAGCTGATCTCCACCATCCTGATCGGCAACAATATCGTCAATATCATGGTGGCGTCCATCGGCACGCTTCTGTTCGTAGGGATTTACGGCGATATTGGCGCGACGGTTTCTACGGTCGTCGTAACGATCGTTGTTCTGATTTTTGGTGAGATCACCCCCAAGAGTGTTGCGAAGGACGCCCCGGA
>OHAY01002441.1_pt1 | contig 14672 bp, 11 predicted proteins | sample 1577191 | NCBI WGS metagenome assembly OHAY01 (sample SAMEA3541504, study PRJEB24748) | human gut metagenome | biome: human gut; feature: human-associated habitat; material: faeces | place: China | collected 2012 | reverse complement strand
ACTGCTCCTCTATCGGTCATCAGGTAGTATTTAGGCTTGGATGGTGGTCCACCCGTTTTCCCACGGGGTTCCTCGTGTCCCGCGGTACTCTGGATACTCAGCGATTTTCTCCTTGGAGGCCAAAACGGCCGCCACGACGTCCTTCACGGCATCGGGAATCTCACCCTCGTATTCGGAGACAAACCACTCACCAATGGCGCGATAGTTCTTCTCCATCTCGCGCTGCTCAGTGGAAATTGCCATGCTGATCTTGGCGCTGTCAGCGGCAGCCCTGGCCTTCTCGCTGGCGGTATCCGCCAGATCGCGAGCTTTCTCCACGGCCACACCGGCATAAGCCTGGGCCTTCTTGCTCAATTCATCAAAAAATGCCATGTTTATTTATCTCCTTTCAAGAAATCCTGTTATTTTAAATTGGTCTACTATGGGCTTTTATCATTGTACCCGATTTCTCCGCCGATTGCAAGGGTTTTAATGCTCGATCCAGTCCGCCGCACGGGAGTCTGCGCGCTTCCACAGGCGGTAATCCTGGTCACAGTCGGCCTGCGTGCGATGAGGCGTGAAGATCCGGTCACTGCGGCGCAGCGCGCGCACCTCATCGAGCAGCCCCTGCTGCATCATGGCGTCCACGCGCCGGTCGATGCGCGCATAGAGATCCTGCCGGTCTGCGAACGTGAGCGCGATCTTCGCCGCGTCGTAGCGCGGCGGCACGGCGCGGGTCTCGGCGTCGTGCTGCGTGATGGTCCTGCCCGTGAGGATGTAGACCTCCATCGCGCGCACGATGCGCTTTTTGTCCGCGGGGTGGAGCTTTGCCGCGCGCTCGGGGTCAAATTTGCGCAGCTCGCCGAGCAGCCCCTCGCCGCCGATCTCGTCGTAGCGCTCGTTCAGCTCCTGCCGCAGCGCGGTGTCGGCCGTGCCGTCGGCAAAGGTGCGCCCGGCGATGAGCGAGTCGATGTAAAGCCCCGTCCCGCCGACGACGATCGGCAGTTTTCCGCGCGCGAGGATATCGTCCACGCAGGCGGCCGCTTCCGCCGCATAGCGCGAGACGGAGTAGTTCTCCGTCGGGTCGGCGATGTCGATCATGTGGTGCGGCACGCCCTGCATTTCCTCCGGCGTGGGCTTGGCCGTGCCGATGTCCATGCCGCGGTAGATCTGCATCGAGTCGGCCGAGACGACCTCGCCTCCGAGCCGCTGCGCGAGCATGACGCCCAGCGCGGTCTTGCCCGAGGCGGTCGGGCCGGTAATGACGACCAGTTTTGGCTGCATCCGGCAGCCTCCTTTCTATAAGAGCAAATTCAGAAAGATTTTATTGAAAAGTATTAGAAATGTGTTAAAATGAGACCATATCCCAGTATTCAAGAAGGTGAACCCATGAAGATCAAAATTTCTGCCGACAGCACCTGCGATCTCTCGCCGGAGCTGATCGCGCGCTACAACATCGGCATCACGCCGCTGTACATCGTGCGCGGCGACGAGACGCTGCGCGACGGCATCGATGTGCGTCCGGAGGAGCTCTACGCCTACGCGAAGGCCACGGGCAAGCTCTGCCAGACCGCAGCGGTGAACGTGTCGGACTATTATGCGTATTTCAGCGCGGCGCGCGCCGAATATGACGCCGTGATCCACTTCACGATCTCGAGCGATATGTCCGGCTGCTATCAGAACGCCTGCATCGCGGCGCGGGAGTTTACGAATGTCTACCCCGTGGACGCGCGCAACCTCTCGACCGGCATCGGTCATCTGGTGCTCGACGCGGCCGAGATGGCCGCGCAGGGCATGGATGCGGCCGACATCGCGGCGGCGCTGGAGAAAAAGCGCGAGAAGCTCGATGTCAGCTTTGTGCTCGACACGCTCGATTATCTCGTGCGCGGCGGGCGCTGCTCGTCACTCGCGGCGCTGAGCGCCAATTTTCTGCATCTCAAGCCGTGCATCGAGGTCAAGGACGGGAAAATGGGCGTCGGCCGCAAGTACCGCGGCAAGCTCGAAAAGTGCTATGTGCAGTATATTGAGGACCGGCTCAAGGGCCGCGACGATATCGACTGCCACCGCATCTTCATCACGGATTCCGGCATCGACGAGGCCACCTGGCAGGAGCTCGAGCGCGTCGTGCGCGCGTGCCAGCCGTTTGAGGAAGTGTACCACACGCGGGCCGGCTGCACGGTGTCGAACCACTGCGGCCCCGGCTGCATGGGCATTTTGTACTACCACAAGTAAACACAGTTGTGCAGACTGACAGGGAGCGCGCCGCGCTCCCTGTTTCTCTGCCCAAAAGTATTACTTTTGGGCAGAGAACTGCGGCCTGACTGCATCGCACGCGCTGTCCGCCTGCGGCGGACGGCGCGCACGTTTGCAGGCCGAGCGGTATTTTCTCCGCCGCACATGTCGCCGGAGAAAATGATTGGGCTTTTTTTCCGCTGCAGCGGCGAAAGGCCATGAGGTTCTCTTTACAAGCTGACGCGGATGCAAAGTGGCTGCACCCGCGTTTTTATACTCACATATGCAAAGGAGCGCTCGCACATCCTGGCGAGCGCTCCTTTTCGTCTTTGTAAACCAGCCCTGTCATGAAAGAATATCCGTCAACTGTTCCAGCCGCGTAATGCGCAGATCCGCCTGCGGCGGCATGGCGCTGCCACGATCATCCGGGTCGAACCAGCAGGTGTGCATCCCCGCTGCCCTGCCGCCCGCAATGTCCGCCGTGAGCGAGTCGCCGATCATGAGGCACTGCTCCGGCCGTACCCCGGGCAAGCGCTCCATGCAGCGGTCAAAAAACACCGTGCTCGGCTTTTCCGCGCCGATCTGCCCGGAGATGAAGAGTGTCTCGAAAAAATCATACATCCCCGCGCGGCGCAGCCGGTTCACCTGCTGCGCATAGGGGCCGTTGCTCGCAGCGCACAGGCGGTATTTCCCGTGCAGATGCTCCAGCATCTCCCGCGCGCCCGCGACCGGCACGGCACTCTCGTGCAGCCGGATGCGAAACGCATCCTCCATTGCTGCACCATCCGCCTCAAGACCGAGGCAGGCAAGGATCGTCTGCCAGCGCACGTCGCGCAGCCCAGCGATCGTCAGCTCCCCGCGCTCAATGCGCGCCCAGAGCTTGTCGTTTTCCGTCTGGAACACGCCGAACATCTCCGGGGTATACGCAAGACCCGCCTCGAGAAAAATGGCCTCCATGGACTGCATTGCCCCGGCCGTGAAGTCCAGCAGTGTGTTGTCGATATCGAATAAGAGCACACGGTACGTTTCCATGGTCATGTCCTCCCTGATCATGTGCGTCCGGACGTCAGGCGGCGCTTTCGCACGTTCATGACGCGAAACACCGTCGACACCAGCAGAATACCGACTGCAAGACTGCCCGCGATGCCGGCCGTCTCGAGTCCCTTTTGCAGCGCCTCCTGCACCGCGCCCGAAAGCCCGATACTCATCGTATAATAAATGCCCGCGCCGGGCAGCAGCGGAATGCTCGAAATGACGAGATAGGACGTGACCGGGCACTTACGCCAGCGCCCCATGGCCTCGGAATAAAACGCGGCCACGACCTCGGAAAAGAAGTTGGCACTGTAGACCGTGTGCCCCGCCCGAATGCACAGGAGGTACACGATCCACGTCAGCGCGCTGCCGAGCGCACACAAAATACGCCCCCAGTCGTGGACATTGAACAGGATCACGAAGCCGAAGCAGGCGACAAACGTCGCGATCGCCTGCACCCAGAGCGGATATGTCAGCGCTGCGGCTGCCTCCGCATGGCCATAGAGCGGCGCGGTGACGTGCCACGCGGCCGCCGTGCCGAGCGCGATGGCAAACGCCGAGAGCAGCACCTGCACGATTCGGCTGACGCCGGAGCTCGTGTCTCCATAGATGATGTCGCGCATGGAGTTTGTGATCAACAGCCCCGGCACAAGCAGCATCAGCGCGCCGATGATGACTACGGCCACGCAGTCGAGCCAGCCCAGCCCGGCCGCGATATATGCCGGCAGGGCCATGAGAAACGACGCCGCGATGGTGCTGAAAAACTGGTTGACCTCGAGCCGGTCGAGCCAGCGCGTGACAAAGCCGATGATCAGGCCGCTCAGCCCCGCCCACAGCCAGTCGCGTACCGTGCCGCCGAAGACGCAGCAAAAGCCTGCCGCAGCAATGAAGTTGCCGAGATAGTAGACACCCGTGGCGTAGCTGCGCACGCCCGCCACTGTCTCCTTGAGCCAGCGCTGCGCCTCGGCCAGTTCCGGCACCTCGGCGCAGATGCGCCGGCTGAGCGCGTTGAGCTTTTCGATGCGCTCAAGGTCGTTGCCATGGTAGCCGACACGCTTCATAATCGTCAGAGGCTTTGTATTTTGCGCCACGAAACTCACGGCGACGCAGTTCGGGATGGCGAACGCCTGCCCCTCCGTGCCATACGCCGCGATCACGCGGCGCATCGTCTCCTCGACGCGGTAGGTCTCCGCGCCGGCGATCGCAAGCTCATAGCCGATCTGCACCGTCATATCTGCCAAAAGATAATAATCCATAGTCGTCTTTCCATTCGCGTCAATTTCCCGGCTGAGGCCGGACTTTTTCGCGCAGACAGCGTACCACATTTTGCGGCGCAAATCAACGCGTTTTTCGTCTGCCCAGCCATCCTGATCGGCGACGCGCGGCGCTGATTTGTGCGCACGTCACCTGAAATTTGTGGAGTTTTTACGAAGCGGAGCAGGCAACAACGCCGAAATGCAATCATTTTTCCTGTACAATGCGGATCGGACGTGGTAATATAAAAAGTTAGAAATAGTGAGATCAAATATCTCGATATTTCTATTTTTCATTTTGGAGGGTAACCATGCGCACATACAAAACACTCGGCGGCGCGCTCGCTGCCATTCTATCGCTCATCCTGACGCAGCTGATCGCGCAGGGAGCAGCCGATCTGCTCGCCATGATCAAGCTCCCGGCCGGTGTCTGCAACATCATCGCCGGCATCCTGTATGCAGGTCTTGCCTACGCTGCGCTGCGGCTGCTGAGCGAAAAGGTGCTGCACGAGCATACGGCCGCACTCGGGATGCCGAAGCTGCACATTCAGCCCCGCTGGGCAATCACGGCGGTGCTCCTGCCGCTGGCTGTGACCGGCTGCTATCTGCTGCTCTTTCGCGGCACATTTGTGCGCGCGGATATGCGCGGCGATGAAATGTTCAGCACACTCAGCGCCGGGATCGCGTTCACCGGCATCGCCGCCGGCTTCGTGGAGGAAATGGTCTTTCGCGGTGTGATCCTGAACCTCTTTGCGCAGCGTTGGAACAAAATCGTCGCCGTCATCGTGCCGTCGCTCCTGTTTGGCATTGTGCACATTCTGGGCACGGAGTTTACGTTCGGAAGCTGCCTGCTCGTCATCCTCACCGGAACGATGGTCGGCGTGATGTTTTCGCTCATTGCGCTGCAAAGCGGCTCGGTCTGGAACAGTGGAATCGTGCACGCAGTCTGGAACATCGTGATCATCGGCGGCGGACTCTCGATCGGCGAGGCAGCAGATGCGCACGCCATCGCGAGCTACGTGCTCGACACGCGCAGCTTCGCCGTCACGGGCGGGCAATTTGGCATTGAGGCGTCTGTGATCTCACTTGCCGGGTACTGCATCGTCGCCGTGATCGCATATGCGCAGCTGCGCGCAGACAACGCGAAGCGCAGTTAACCGAAACCTGATAACAAACGGCGGGCTGTCCGAGATGGGCAGCCCGCCGCTTTGTCTCATCAGGCATCTAAAAAAATTCTCCCCCGGCAAAGCCGGAGGAGAATTTCAAAGCGATGAATTACTCGTTGATGGCGATGACAACACCGGAACCAACGGTACGGCCGCCTTCACGGATAGCGAAACGCAGGCCGGGCTCGATGGCGATCGGGGTGATCAGCTCGACGTCCATGTCGACGTTGTCGCCGGGCATGCACATCTCAACACCCTCGGGGAGGCTGATGACGCCGGTCACGTCGGTGGTACGGAAGTAGAACTGCGGACGGTAGTTGTTGAAGAACGGGGTGTGACGGCCGCCCTCTTCCTTGGACAGGACGTAAACCTGGCCCTTGAACTTGGTGTGGGGGTGGATGGACTTCGGAGCAGCGAGAACCTGGCCACGCTCAACGCCCTTCTTGTCGATGCCGCGGAGCAGGCAGCCGACGTTGTCGCCAGCCTCGGCGAACTCGAGGGTCTTGTGGAACATCTCGGTGCCGGTGACGGTGGTCTCCTGGGTGTCCTTGATGCCGACGATCTCAACCTTATCGCCAACCTTGACAACGCCACGCTCGACACGGCCGGTAACGACGGTGCCACGGCCGGAGATGGTGAACACGTCCTCGATGGGCATCAGGAACGGCTTGTCAGCGGCACGCTCCGGGGTCTTGATCCAGGTGTCAACAGCGTCCATGAGCTCCCAGATGCAGGCATACTCGGGGGCCTTCGGATCGGTGGACTCGGAGATCAGGGCGTTCAGAGCGGAGCCCTTGATGATCGGGGTGTCGTCGCCCGGGAAATCGTACTTGTCGAGCAGCTCACGGACTTCCATCTCGACGAGCTCGAGCAGCTCGGGATCGTCGACCTGGTCGACCTTGTTCAGGAAGACGAGCACGTACGGAACGTTGACCTGACGGGCGAGCAGCAGGTGCTCACGGGTCTGAGCCATCGGGCCGTCGGAAGCGGCAATGACGAGGATCGCGCCGTCCATCTGAGCAGCGCCGGTGATCATGTTCTTGATATAGTCGGCGTGGCCCGGGCAGTCAACGTGCGCATAGTGGCGGCCCTTGATCTCGGTGCCGTCGGGACCAATGCGGTCGTCGGTCTGGTACTCAACGTGAGCGGTGTTGATCGTGATACCACGAGCCTTCTCCTCCGGAGCCTTATCGATCTGGTCGTAGGCGGCGAACTCGGCGCTGTTCGGGTCGGACAGGGACAGAACCTTCGTGATCGCAGCGGTCAGGGTGGTCTTGCCGTGGTCGATATGGCCGATGGTGCCGATATTGACATGGGGCTTGCTTCTATTGAACATCTGCTTTGCCATTAGAATATCCTCCTAATTCTAAAATAATGTTGTGACTTACTTCTTATAAGGCACATTGTGCCGGTTGCGCAGGTCAGTTGCTGCCGTGGATGATCTTCTCCTGAAGAGACTTCGGCAACTCTACGAAATGACTGGGCTCCATGCTGTAGGTGGCGCGGCCCTGCGTCTTGCTGCGCAGGTCGGTCGCGTAGCCGAACATGGATGCCAGCGGCACGTTTGCAGTGACGATCGCCGCACCGTTGCGGATGTCCGTACCGGCGATCTGTCCGCGGCGGGCATTGATGTCGCCCATGACGTCGCCCATGTAGCTTTCCGGCGCCGTAACGACGACCTTCATGATGGGCTCGAGGAGCGTGGGGCCCGCCTTCTGGCAGGCTTCCTTGAATGCCATGCTGCCGCAGATCTTAAACGCCATCTCGGACGAGTCGACCTCGTGATACGAGCCGTCGATGAGCGTGACCTTCACGTCCACGACCTCATAGCCCGCAAGCACGCCGGCCTGCATCGCGCCCTGGATGCCCTGATCCACACAGGGGATAAACTCTTTCGGGATTGCACCGCCGGTGATCGCGTTGACGAACTCGTAACCCTTGCCGGGCTCGTTGGGCTCGATCGTGAGCTTGACGTGTGCAAACTGGCCTTTGCCGCCGGTCTGGCGCGCGTAGCGCGTGTCCACCGTAGCGGCCTTGGTGATGGTCTCCTTGTAGGAAACCTGAGGTCTGCCGACATTCGCCTCGACGCGAAACTCGCGCAGAAGGCGATCGACTATGATCTCCAGATGGAGCTCGCCCATGCCGGCGATAATGGTCTGGCCCGTCTCCTCGTCCGTGTAGGCTTTGAAGGTGGGATCCTCCTCGGCGAGCTTCGCCAGAGCGATGTCCATCTTCTCCTGTCCGGCCTTGGTCTTGGGCTCGATAGCTACGCGGATAACCGGCTCCGGGAACTCCATCGACTCGAGAACGATCGGATTCTTCTCGTCGCAGAGCGTGTCGCCGGTCGTGGTGTTCTTCAGGCCGACCGCCGCCGCGATGTCACCGGAATAGACCTGCGTGATATCCTCGCGGTGGTTGGCGTGCATCAAAAGGATGCGGCCCAGACGCTCACGCTGGCCCTTCGTGGAGTTCAGGACGGATTTGCCGGCTTCGATCGTGCCGGAATAGACACGGAAGAACGCCAGACGGCCGACGTAGGGGTCGGTCATGATCTTGAAGGCCAGAGCGGAGAACGGCGCGGAATCGTCCGCGGCACGGTGCTCGACCTCGTCCGTCTTGGGCACGGTGCCGGTGATCGGCGGGATGTCCAGCGGGGACGGCATATAATCGACGATGGCGTCCAGCAGCTTCTGCACACCCTTATTCTTATAGGACGTGCCGCACACGATCGGGACGAACTTGACCTGCGTCGTGGCCTTGCGAATGGCCGCTCTGATCTTTTCGGTGGGCACCTGCTCACCCTCAAGATACAGCTCCATGATCTCGTCGTCGAAATCGGCGACTGCCTCAATCAGCTGCGTGCGGTACTCTTCAGCCTCGTCGCGCATATCCTCGGGGATCTCCTCGACGCGCATATCCTTGCCAAGATCGTCGTAGTAGACGTCCGCCTTCATCTCGATCAGGTCGATGATGCCGCGGAAATCTGCCTCAGCGCCGATCGGCAGCTGGATCGGAACAGCATTGCAGCGCAGGCGCTCATGCACCATGTCCACAACGTTGTAGAAGTTCGCGCCCATGATGTCCATCTTGTTGATGTAGATCATGCGGGGAACATTGTAATGGTCAGCCTGTCTCCAGACCGTCTCGGACTGCGGCTCAACGCCGCCCTTGGCACAGAGGACCGTCACGCAGCCATCGAGCACGCGCAGGCTGCGCTCGACCTCGACGGTGAAGTCGACGTGGCCCGGAGTGTCGATGATGTTGATGCGGTTGCCCTTCCAGAAGCAAGTAGTCGCAGCGCTCGTGATCGTGATGCCGCGCTCCTGCTCCTGCGCCATCCAGTCCATGGTGGCGGTGCCTTCATGGGTCTCACCGAGCTTGTGGTTGACGCCCGTGTAGAACAGAATGCGTTCCGTCGTGGTCGTCTTACCGGCGTCGATGTGCGCCATGATGCCAATGTTTCTTGTGTTTTCAAGGGAATATTGTCTGGGCATAATTGATAGCTCCTAGTCGGAAGATTACCAGCGGAAGTGTGCGAACGCCTTGTTGGACTCGGCCATCTTGTGCGTGTCTTCGCGCTTCTTCACAGCAGCGCCGGTGTTGTTGCAGGCATCCATGATCTCGCCTGCGAGGCGCTCCTTCATGGTCTTTTCACTGCGCTTGCGGGCATAGCCCGTCAGCCAGCGCAGGCCGAGCGTCTGGCGTCTCTCAGGACGCACTTCCATAGGAACCTGGTAGGTCGCGCCGCCGACGCGGCGAGCCTTGACTTCGAGGCTCGGCATGATGTTGTTCAGGGCTTCGGTAAACGCGTCAAGCGGTTCCTTGCCGGTCTTTTCCTTGATGATGTCAAAAGCATCGTACACGACCTTCTGAGCAACACCCTTTTTGCCGTCGAGCATCACGCTGTTGACGAGCTTCGTCACCAGAACGCTGTTGTACATCGGATCCGGCAAAACTTCTCTTTTGGGAACGTTACCTCTTCTGGGCACTATACTTCCCTCCTTCATTAAAAAATGACTTCACAGGTACTCGAAGATGCAGCGCATCTCCGTCTGCGCCCCGAGGTCAACGATAATATATATCAGTTAACAACAGGGCAAAAAATGCTGTTGGAACTTACTTCTTTCCTGCCTTCGGCCGCTTGGCACCGTACTTGGAACGGGCCTGCATACGTCCGGAAACGCCCTGCGTATCGAGGGTGCCGCGGATGATGTGGTAACGAACGCCGGGGAGATCCTTGACACGGCCGCCGCGGATCATAACGACGCTATGCTCCTGCAGGTTGTGACCGATGCCCGGGATGTAGGCGGTTACCTCGTAGCCGTTGGTCAGACGCACACGGGCGATCTTACGAAGCGCGGAGTTCGGCTTCTTGGGGGTAGAGGTACGCACGGCAGTGCAGACGCCTCTCTTCTGAGGAGCGCTCAGATCGGTCTCGCGGTTCTTCAGGGTGTTGAGACCCTTCTGCATGGCGGGAGACGCAGACTTGTAGGTAGCCTTTTCTCTGCCCTTTCTCACCAACTGGTTAAAAGTAGGCATGGTTTTCCTCCTTTCCTCGAAAAATGATTTATTTATACGATGCCAAAAAGCAGCACCGGATAAACCGTGATTCTGCCGGAATTATTTCGGAAAACTCCGGACTTTTTGTGCTTTTTACACAGGCGCGACAAAGCGGTGGGCGCACGCCCACGCAAAATAGGATTTTAGCATATTGCACAAGATTCGTCAAGTATTTTTATTCAAGTCGAAAGTGAAAATTTCACCGGGATATGTGAGCATATCCCGGTGAAACAATTGGTATTCGGCGATCAGAGCGCGTTGGAGATGTTGGCGAGATCGGACAGATCCACACCGTCGTCCTCGGGCTCAGCGGGAGCGATCGGCTCCTCGTTCGTCTCAAAGTTGCGGTAGCAGGCAAGGCCGCTGCCGGCGGGGATGAGCTTGCCGATGATGACGTTCTCCTTCAGGCCGACCAGATGGTCGATCTTGCCCTTGATGGCAGCATCGGTGAGCACCTTCGTCGTCTCCTGGAAGGAGGCCGCCGACAGGAAGCTCTCGGTCGCGAGCGAGGCCTTGGTGATGCCCATGAGCACGTGCTCGGCCGTGGCGGGCACGAGGTCGGTCTCCCCTGCCGCGATGCGCTCGGCGATGGCGCGGTTGGCCGCGCGGAACTCATGCAGATCCACGACAGCGCCGGACAGCAGATCCGTGCTGCCGGAATCGTCGATGCGGACCTTGCGCATCATCTGGCGGACGATGATCTCGATGTGCTTATCGTTGATGTCAACGCCCTGCTGACGGTAGACCTTCTGGACTTCCTGAATGATATACTGCTGGCAGGCGTCCACGCCGCAGATACGCAGCACGTCGTGCGGGCTGTACGCACCGCCCGAGAGCGGCTGGCCCTTGGTGACCGTGTCGCCGTTGGCAACCAGGATGCCGGCAGAGTACGGCAGGTTGTAGGTGACGGTCTCACCATCGACCGGGTTCGTGATCGTGACGGCATAGATAGACGTCTTTTTCGTCTCCTCGATGGTGACGATGCCGGGGATCTCGGCGAGCGTCGCCATCTTCTTCGGCTTGCGCGCCTCGAACAGCTCCTCGACGCGGGGAAGGCCCTGCGTGATATCGTCGCCGGCGACGCCGCCGGTGTGGAACGTACGCATGGTCAGCTGCGTGCCAGGCTCACCGATGGACTGGGCGGCGATGACGCCGACCGCCTCGCCGGCGTTGACCGGCTGGCCGATGGCCAGGTTGATACCATAGCACTTGGCGCAGACACCGCTGCGCGCCTCACAGGTCATGACGCTGCGGATCTTGACTTCCTCAATGCCGTGCTCCTCGAGCACCTTGGCATCATCGGGCATGAGCATATGGTCGGTGTCGAAGAGCACCTCACCGGTCTTGGGCGACACAACAGGCTCAGCCGGGTAGCGGCCGTGGATGCTCTCGCCGAGGCTCTGGACCTCCTGTCCCTTGTCAAACACGGCGCGCGCCATGATGCCGTCGGTCGTGCCGCAGTCGGGCTCGCGGATGATGACATCCTGCGAAACGTCGACCAGACGACGGGTCAGGTAACCGGAGTCTGCGGTACGCAGTGCGGTATCGGCCAGGCCCTTACGAGCGCCTCGGGACGAGATGAAGTACTCGAGGACGGACAGACCTTCGCGGTAGTTCGCCTTGATCGGGATCTCGATGGTCTTACCGGCGGTATTCGCGATCAGGCCGCGCATGCCGGCGAGCTGACGGATCTGCGCCATGGAACCACGGGCGCCGGAGTCCGCCATCATATAGATCGGGTTGAACTCATCGAGGCAGTCCTGCAGCGCCGTGGTGACGTCCTTGGTGGTCTTTTCCCACTCGGACACGGCCAGACGGTAGCGCTCGTCTTCCGTAATGAAGCCGCGCTTATACTGCTTTTCAATGCTGATGACTTTCTTCTCCGTGGCGGCAATGAGGGTCTTCTTCTCGTCCGGGACGGTCATGTCCGCGATGGAGATCGTGATGGCGCCGATGGTGGAGTACTTATAGCCGAGCGCCTTGACATTGTCAAGCACCTCGGTCGCAACGGTGAAGCCATGCTTCTCGATGCAGCGGTCAATGATCTTGCCGAGCTGCTTCTTGCCGACCTTGAAGCTGACCTCAAGATCGAACATGTGCTCGGGATCGGTGCGGTCAACATAGCCGAGATCCTGCGGGATGGGCTCGTTGTAGATGATGCGGCCGACGGTCGTCTCGATCGTGCGGTGCAGCAGCTCACCGTCAACCTCGCGCGCAACGCGCACAAGGATCGGCGCGTGCAGGCCGACATCGCCGTAGTTATAGGCCATGATGGCCTCATTCGGATCGCGGTACACCTTGAGCGGCTTGTAGCTCGGCGGCGTCTTGCCGTCAGCCTCGGCCTGCTTGTGCGCGGCGACAAAGTCGTCGGCATCCACGATCTCGTTCACCGGCAGATCGGTGTCGCCGGCATCGGTCACGAACACCTGCTCGGCGCCCTTCTCGGCCTTGCCGAGGCGGACATAGGTCAGGTAATACGCGCCGAGGATCATGTCCTGCGTCGGCACGGTGACGGGGTGGCCGTCCTGCGGACGGAGGAGGTTGTTTGCCGAGAGCATGAGGATACGCGCCTCAGCCTGCGCCTCCGCGGACAGCGGGACATGGATCGCCATCTGGTCGCCGTCAAAGTCGGCGTTGAATGCGGTGCAGCACAGGGGGTGCAGCTTGAGCGCACGACCCTCGACAAGCACGGGCTCGAACGCCTGAATGCCCAGACGGTGGAGCGTCGGCGCACGGTTGAGCATGACCGGGTGATCCTTGATGACGACCTCGAGCGCGTCCCAGACCTCGGTACGCTGCTTGTCGACCATCTTCTTGGCGGACTTGATGTTGTTGGCAACGCCGTCCTCGACGAGCTTTTTCATGACGAACGGGCGGAAGAGCTCAATGGCCATTTCCTTCGGCACGCCGCACTGATAGAGCTTCAGATCCGGGCCGACGACGATAACGCTTCGGCCGGAGTAGTCGACACGCTTGCCGAGCAGGTTCTGGCGGAAGCGGCCCTGCTTGCCCTTGAGCATATCGGACAGGGACTTGAGCGCGCGGGAGTTGGCGCCGGTGACGGCACGGCCGCGGCGGCCGTTGTCGATCAGGGCGTCAACGGCTTCCTGCAGCATACGCTTCTCGTTGCGGACGATGATGTCCGGCGCGTTGAGCTGCATGAGGCGCTTGAGACGGTTGTTGCGGTTGATGACGCGGCGGTACAGGTCATTGAGGTCGGACGTGGCAAAGCGGCCGCCGTCGAGCTGCACCATGGGGCGGATCTCGGGCGGGATGACCGGCAGCACGTCGATGATCATCCACTCAGGGCGGTTGCCGCTGCGGTGGAAGGCCTCGACGACCTCCAGACGCTTGACGATCTTGGCCTTCTTCTGGCCGCTGGCCTCCTCAAGCTCGGCGCGCAGCTGCTCGGAGAGCTTGGCGCAGTCGATCTGCTGCAGGAGCTTCTTGATGGCCTCAGCACCCATGCCGGCCTCAAAATCGTCCTCATACTTCTCGCGCATATCGCGGTACTCTTTTTCGGACAGGATCTGGCAGCGCTGCAGCGGCGTCATGCCGGGGTCGGTGACGATGTACGCACCGAAGTACAGCACCTTTTCCAGAATGCGCGGGGTCAGATCGAGGATCAGACCCATGCGCGACGGAATGCCCTTGAAGTACCAGATGTGGCTCACGGGCGCGGCCAGCTCGATGTGGCCCATGCGCTCGCGGCGGACTTTTGCGCGCGTGACTTCCACGCCGCAGCGGTCGCAGATCTTGCCCTTGTAGCGGATCTTCTTATACTTTCCGCAGTGGCATTCCCAGTCCTTCGTGGGTCCGAAAATGCGCTCGCAGAACAGACCGTCACGCTCGGGCTTGAGCGTGCGGTAGTTGATGGTCTCGGGCTTTTTCACTTCGCCGGAGGACCAGGAAAGGATCATCTCAGGGGAGGCAATGCCGATCTGAATTGCATCAAACGGGGTATAGCTCATGTTTTATTCCTCCTCCTTATCAGCATCGTCCGTGTAGTCGTCACCGTCATCGGCAGCAAATGCGCCGAGGTCGTCCTCATCGACCGGCACGTCCTCGATCGTGAAGCCGCTGCCGGTGATCTCGTCATCGTCGGACTTGTAGGACATCTCGTCACGCATACCGGGGATGAAATCATCCTCGTCGTCCTTGAGCTCAATCTCGTCGCCGTTCTCGTCGAGGATGCGCACATCCAGACACAGGGACTGCAGCTCCTTGATGAGCACCTTGAACGACTCGGGCACGCCCGGCTGCGGGATGTTCTCGCCCTTGACGATGGCTTCGTACGTGCGCACGCGGCCGGTCACGTCGTCGGACTTCACCGTCAGGATCTCCTGCAGGGTGTAAGCCGCGCCGTAAGCCTCGAGCGCCCAGACTTCCATTTCGCCGAAGCGCTGGCCGCCGAACTGCGCCTTGCCGCCGAGCGGCTGCTGCGTGACGA
>OHAY01002432.1_pt1 | contig 14709 bp, 8 predicted proteins | sample 1577191 | NCBI WGS metagenome assembly OHAY01 (sample SAMEA3541504, study PRJEB24748) | human gut metagenome | biome: human gut; feature: human-associated habitat; material: faeces | place: China | collected 2012 | reverse complement strand
AGGAAATGGCTCTCATCCAGCGGATGCGGCGGCGTCATCCTCATGATGGATTAGTAGTATGTTGGGTGCGGCTGCGTGAAAAAGGCTATACTCGTTCTATTCTGGAGTTGAATTTACCAAGAGATTTGGAAACAAAATGAGCGGAGATTTGACGTTATTTGAAACATAATTTTTTAAGTAAGGGAGTACACATCATAAGATTCCATCCATATACGCATACACACAAGGGCAAAATAAAGCCTATCATCAAAAAATAACAAATATTTTTATACGTCTCATCGCTTTCATTCTTTCGAGGATTTTAAAACGCAATTAGCCGGTTGGAATTGTAGATACAACCACGCTCCTATGAAGCCTTTGCATTAGCATTCCCCTAAACAAGTTCTTTCTTCTTTTTTATCCAATAATGTAACAGATATTTGACTAATCTACAGTTAGAAAAATTTCTGTTTAATTTTTGTATAGTTATCAAAAATTTTTGTTTTTTAATCTGTAGATTCCCATGGATGCGTGCATCCTTCACACTCCATAACACTTCTCCCATTAAATGCTTTTATCCAACTCAGCGAGATGTTGGATAAAGTCCTTACCGCTGTATCGCAATTCATTTTGTAAAAGAACTACACCCCGATCCAAGTGCGCTTTTACAGCTCCCGGAAAATATTCTTCATCAGACATATGACGATTGGCACATACTTCAAACAAGCATTTATACAATGCATCCGCATCACCGATAATCGTTTGTCGATTTAATTCCCGCCCCAAATTGTTCGTCTTAAAATCCTCTTCTTGTAAAGCCCCCTTGCGCAATGATAATGCCAATGAAAGTTTAATAAGTGTTCTATATGGAATATTAGTCCTGCTTTCAATTTTAGTCAAAATCTCCTCAGTCTTTTTTGATGTTTTCAATTTAAACGCCATCGTTATACCTCAAAATATTGATTATTCATGATATGCGTGCATTTATCATCATCGTATTCCAATAAAAACATATCAGAGATCTGATTGTGCAACGCCGACATATGTTTCGAATTGATTTCTTCGTCAGTGGACAGAACAAAAAGCTGGCCAGGAAGACGTTTGAAAAATTGTTCCACTATATTAGCTCTATGATCCGTGTCAATACGAGCAAATGGAGTGTCAATAATAAAAGGAAGTTCACACTTACACTGCTGCATCATCGCCCAATAAAGTGACATGACAAATACTTGGATTTCACCCTTAGATAAAGTCTCTTTGTCTATTTCCATCATAAGCTCAAATTCGTCAAGATGACAAGCCTCCAATTTTTGGACAAAATCTCTTTCATCAAGACTTCCAATCAATTCACTTATCTGAGAAAATGCATATTTGCGCAAACTTCTTTGAATACCCACAATACCAAATCGACGCCAGATTTTAATCAAATCCTTTTTTTCACAATCATCTTTCGCAATAAATGTACTCGAAACTCGTTATCGATCTGAATATCGTCAATAAACTTTTTCTTGCGAATCAATCGATTAATTTCAGTTAGAGTATCTTCACGCACTTCTCGAGCTAACCTATCAAATATCATGATTTGTAAATCTTCCAGTAGCAGTAACACCTTACTGGAAACAGCCAATACAGAACGACGTTTAATATCCATTTCCAACTTTTTATATGCTACTCCCAGTTTTTTTTCTTCAGCAATAATATTTTCCTCACAAGTAGCTAACTCTGTTTGTTTACTTTGAGACTGTAAGGAAATTTCATAAACTTTTTTCATGCATTCAGATATAATATTCATATATTCCTGATAGTTCTCAATAGAACTTTTTTGAAGCTTTTCCCTAATACCCTGAGATTTTTTTAGAGATTTTTCTAATTGTTTCCGATAACCTCCAATTTTTCTAACTTCGAATTGAGATACACGATTTAAAATGGCCTGAACCCTCATTTCATCATCATCTGAAAGTCCAAAAAGAGGAACAAAATCTGCCCATTCATTTGCAGGAAGTAAGAACCTTATAATATCGGCATATAGGATGGTACCTAACCGATCCGCATCAGGAGCACCAGCTTTATTTATAGAGGAAATAACAGCATTTTTAAATTTATCCGTTTGGATGGATTCTGAAATTACTTTCCATGTTTTAAATTCATTCTCTTTGGCAATATGAGATCGTACCTGATCCAGCAGCGGCCCCACAATAATAAACGGAAGTATTTCTGCCGCTATGGCCTTTCGCTCCCAGTTAATATGTTTTCTATGCTCTTCCTCTTCCTTAAGCTCTTCATTCAATTCTTTCCATTCCTCAAAAGAAATACCGCCTTGGTCTGAATATTCCTTTTTAACTCGTTCAATATCAGCATTTTTCTCATCTTGCTGAGCTTGAAGCTCTGCAATTTCATCTGCCAGACGATCTCTCGTTTGTCTTATTCTTTTTAGTGTAGACTTACTCTGGAGATATTCCCTGGTTATGTCGTCCTCCTCAGAACTACTGGATGTTAAAACCTTTCTAACATTGGAATACATAATATTAAAAGTATCGTTGCCACTTAAAACCATGAGAGCATCTCGCACATTGTTTTTTTGGTCATCCAACAAATACTCAGCTATTCGTTCACCATCAAAAAAGCACAATTTCAGAAGTGCTGGTGGAATCAAGTGAAGCAAGAAAGTTTGAAAGTCAACCAGATCTTGATCGGCCAAGTGATGTCCATTCTTTACAACTTGGAAATCTTCTTTCGGCTCCCCCTTTTTCCACGACCACGAACGGACAATGCGGTATTGGTCCAAATCTCCGTTTGTGCTGTCAGAGAATTCAATAGCAACATATGCATTTTCATCCTCGTCCATCTTAGCCTGATCATTAATGTAGGTCATAATTTTCTTGGTGTACCGTTTCCCAGAATTCTTATATCCAAAGCAGTAATGACCATACAATGCAAGTTCAACTGCCACAAATAAAGTTGTTTTACCCGCTCCGTTTTTGCCTCCAATAATTACGATTTTCTTACCCGGATCAGAGGTGTTTAAACTAAAGGCATTATAATCCTTATAAGAGCCGAAATTATTCAATTCAATCTTCTGTAATATCATTCTCTAATTCCTCTCTTATACGGTCAAAATGAAGCCATCCTTGATTTAAGACCTTTTCTACTTCCTTGGTAGTTTCACTTGAACGAGTGTACAACTTGCTATTATCTACTGCCGACATTAGTCGAGACATCAGGTCAAAAGGAACATCATGCTTCTCACATAGAGCATGAATTGTCTCCAAGGTTTCATTGTCATATTTAGCCTTTTTATACTGATCCCACGGTAGCCTTTCTCCCATAACTTCAAAATAAATATCGACAACTGCTCTGCAGGTCAAATCACCTTCCTGCTCCCATACTTTATCGATAAACTTAAGTTCTTCTTCGGAAATCAGTTCAAATCCAGAACTTTTCTGCAGCTGAAGAAGTCGACGAAGCATTTCCTTACGGGTTTCTAACGTGAACGGCCCACGACCAAATTCTCCATTTTTCATAAGATATACCGCACCATTTCTCCGTCGGTAATCTCGTGCTTCAGGAGTTCTTCTCAATTCAACAAGCCAGTTACGATATTCACGCAGGGGAATCAGTCCTGTAGACCCGTGATCAATAAAATTCTTCAGAGACTTATCTTCCTTGACCATAGTACAGCACCAGCAACCAAATCTAGAATTACCGGTGATTGCAATTTTATCTTTGTTTACCTCGCCTACTACACTTTGCTCTTCGCCCATTTCCTCGCCTTGATAGAGAGAAAAAAGATATCGATTATCCGCTCCCCAAGCGCTTTGTCCGTCATTTTTCAAAAGATATTTCCATACATCTTTATTTTCGATTTCAGACAAAGGGCTATATATATATGCTTTCGAAATCGAGTCATGAGGGATCAGGATTTTTCCTGCGATTTCTCTTGACGCGATACTTTTTGAGCGAGTCGAACTTTCAGCCTTACGAACCCCTAACAAAATTACAACTTCTCCGTCTTTCCGGATTACATTGTAGGTAAAAGCGTTAGAAGGAAGAATCTTTAATCGATCCGTACACCACCGAAAGCCTGGAGCTTCTGGGGTTGGATAACCCAAACCTATCACTAAACTCCAGAATCTATTTTTAACTTCTGGATAGATGATATGGGACTCTATATTCAGTTGTTTTTTGATGCTTGCAGCATTGATTGCAGCACTCATGTTATGCATATACCGCCTTACCACGGGGTTTTCAACCATTGTATCCGATGTTACGATATACACTTTCTTTTTACGCTCCTCTGGATCAAGCGATTCAAGCATTTCAAAGATTAGTTGGCAAAGGAGTGTCGAGTCCTTACCCCCGCTATAACCAATCATCCATGGACGAGAATCATGCTTATAGACGAGAGCCATTTGTTCAATAATTGCTTTGAACTGCTTTTGTGCTTCTTCGTTCATCTTATTCATCCTTGCTGGTCATTCTGAGCCTGTAATTCAAGAAACAGCTCCCAGAATGCTTTATCTTTAATATAAATAGGTTTTGGGTGATTACCCATTTTGACAATGCTATAATGCTTTTGCAGTTTCTTCACATCGCCAAACAATTTTGTTTCTTCTGCGCTGTTAGCTTCTGTGTTAAAAACAAACCGTATGTCCGTGTTTTTTAAATCTGCAACATTATGGACAACCCAAGTCAAAATGTATTTGGAGAAATCATCATCGCCACTGCCGAAATGTTTCAAAAATTGCGTGGATAAAATAGTTCCTACACCAAATTCACGCCCCTCTTTTAGAATCTTTTTTAACGAAGGAAATCCCTCATGAAGGAAATTATCTGCTTCATCCACCAGAATCATTTTTGTGAGTTGTCTATATTTGCCTAAGAGTTTACTAGATCCTCTGGCCTGCATTTGTGCATAAAACAGATCCAGTGTTATGGCAATAATTAAGTTTTGCAGATCTGTATCATAACCAGAAATATCAATTACAACAACCCCCGTTAAAAGATCGAAGAGAGATTCTGTATTGCGGCTGTCAGCCTCAAACACCTCAAAATCGGCTAATGTACGAAGTGCCGCCTCCAGAGAATCACCTTTTTTTATGCCATCATCCCCCATATAAAGGGCATAAACATTCTGAAATGTTGGAGCAGGCAAAGTCCAAGTTTTTGGATCATTAGGAATAATGCCCCTGGACACATATGAACTCTTGATGCAATTTAGCAAAGTGTTGCTTTGCTTTGGACCTAAGTGATAGACACGAGAAAGAGTATCGTTAAATGTATTTGCTACATGAATGGGTAAGAGAGGCTTAAACACACGGGGCTGCGTAAGAGCAAGCGGATTGTAGGGAAGATGATATGGTTTTAGGACCTTTGCATTTGTGGCTTTCACAAAATTTTCTTTGCTCTCGTTGTAGTCACCCTTATAATCGAAGATTAAAATACCAATGTTAGAGCTTTCTACGTTATTTACTCTTTCTCTATATAGCTGAGCAACCAATGATTGAGTAAATTGCGTTTTTCCGGTACCCATTGTTCCGATGATACCTGTGTTCGTATGGAATACTTCATCCGTATTTCCAGGATGCCAAAATAAGGGCATACCAGTATTTTGATCTTGTCCAAAGAGAATCCTAATTTCCCGATCATCGTCCGCTTTCTCCTTGAGAGGCTCTGGAGTAACCAAGATCAAGTCTTCTGAACATTCAACATATCCTTTATCGGTTTCTTTCTCTTGATGTTCTGTTTTGTCTTCCCGGCTTTCATTTTGACTCTCTCTCATTGCTTCCTTATGAGATTCTTTTTGCTTCTCATATTCGTTTATTGCTTTAGCATGATCAGAGGCATAACACTTTGAAAGTTTCTGAGTAAGAAATTCAGACGATTCTATATCACAAGCAACTTCAGCAACAGTTTTCACCAAGTACTCGTAGCCCTTATACTCAGGCAGTTGAAAAATGGCAATATTATTTTCAAAATCAATTGTATCGGAAATAAGACTCTCGTTTTGTTTAAAGGAAATAATAGTTCCAATACCAATGTATTCATTTACTGCCTCGGAAATTTCATAGTTTTCATTTAACAAATCTTCCCGGCATTCATCAAGGACAAGTTGCCATGTTTCCTCCGGATAAATATCATACAGCTTCATCTTTTCACAACTCAGAATTGCAAGCTGCATAACAAAATTTCTAACAACTTTCCGTTCAATAGTATTGCGCTCTTCTCCATCCAGCCACAGCGCATGAAGCAGACCATTATAGGTATTAAGTATCTGATCCTTAGCTTTCTTGATAACTCCTGCATCATTCAGTCCGATTTTAACTTCAATAGGATGAAGGTGAACATAAATTCCTTGCACCGATTTTTCAATACCAATCAACAGCAAATCATCGCAAGTAGCACCATGATCAAAAGACAAATTTTTAGCTGAAAGCAAACCATTATTTTGAGAAAGGCCTGTATTTCCAGATACTCTAAGTAACTCTTCAAGGGACACTGGTATCCAAACAATATTATCGTGGGTATAGTACGCCATTGCAAATTTAACAGCAGAAATGATGCTCATTTTTTCTCTGCTGAACGTACTGTCAAGCGCTTTCTTCGAAGAGATCAGCCGAAGCAGCCAACGGCCATTGATCGCATTAAAGAAATTAATAATATGTTTTACTGCGGTTGAATCGGCTTTGACATTTTTCTTTGCCAGCTCTTGGGTAATGATGCGCTCATATTGCTCGGCTTTGCGTGTTACTGTAATAGCATTATAGCCACTTGCAGAGGAGTTCTGGTCGCCATAATGGATGATCAGCAAATCTTTGGATTGCCCATCCTGATAGAAAAAGCTTAGATCTACTTTAGGATCAATAAATACCACCCAATTGGCGGCAGAATACACCTTGTTAAGCTGAATGCTGGATTTTCTATGTACTTCAGTTGTAATACAATGATCCTTAGTATAGGTGCTACTTGAATAGGCAACACGGTAAATCGAATTCAGCAGTGCCGCAAAATCATTTAGTGGAGTCTTTGGGGAGTATTTAGTCCCAAACCCAGTTTTGTACCATCCCTCAACTAAGACCGACGGTACACCGGAAATAATTCCATTCAACGATGTACCAGTTGTCAGCCGGGAAATCTGGCTATCTCCACATTTATCATTGGATAACATTTCATAAAATGCAATGTGAGAATATCGATACGTATCATCTGTTTCTTTGTGAATATAATATTGTATTTTGCTGACGAGCATAACTGCCAAGTCGGAGTTGTGCTCATATTTTCCATCGATATCATAGAGATATTTTTTTGTACGCTTCAAATTTGACAAAACAAAGAAGTCATTATAGTGTAATATAGCATCTTTGTCGCTGTAAATATTGACTTCAAAATTCAGGATTTCATCAGGCATACAGTTATCCGCAATTTGCCGCTTGAAATACCGAATTATGCCTAAAAAACTTTCTCTGCAATCATCCAAATTATGTAAGCTCAAAATCATACGGTGATCGCCGATATCTTTGAACAGAAACCTAAAATGAGCATAATACTCCTCAATTTTTTCTGCAACTAACTTAGGCACAAAATCCCGAATTTCATTATAGCGAACTCCATCAATAGCGGTATAATATCTCCACTCCGGAGACTCATCCTGCTCAACAATTTCATAAATCGTCTGCTGATCACCCTTGATATAAGGAAGAAGATTCGAAGATGTCAGACGATTTACAATATCACCACGCACACTACCAAGCCCCAGTTCCTGCCGAATCTGAAGTAGATACATAACATTCAGAGGATGAACAGGCGAAAACGCAATAGTGTTTCGGGATAGATCATACACCATTCCTAATTTGAGCGTATTATTGTGTTCTGGACTTAGAATGTCACCTTCTTTGATATTGCTCAAAAATTTCTGATAGGCTATAACATAATCTTCAGCCGCTTTACACAAATCTTCGTCATAATAAGCCAAACTAGGTAACTGCTTGCGCTTTTTAAAAATAGAAAGAAAATTTATATATGCATCCCTTACATCCTCAGGAATTTCAATTTCCTGTGAATTGTATCCACCATTGAAATTTTTAACTACATATAACGCTTGTTTTTCCACAATGAAGGATTCACATCTTAGATTTTCTTTAAAACCACCAACTGCATAATAGGGGATGGTCCCCATAATGATTTTTCCGTTCCTGTATTCAAACCCACGTTGCCGCTCATTTTTTTGCTTAAATGCTTTTACCCCTGTCAATTGAGACGGCTTTGCCATATCATCAGAAATACCCAAAGGAAATTGCAGCGATCCACAGGAAAGCGTGAAGAAAACTTTCCCATTGTCCGAAGAAACACTATTTTCATCTAAGACCAATGCCAATGCTGTATCAAAATTACATGAATAAATCTCCTGTTCTGCTACAACTGCACTGATCTGATTTGACGCCCCCGGATTAATGACCAAGCACTCTTTAACACCTTCTGCAATAATGCGGCGTTTTTTACCGCTCCCTTCGATTTTATAGCACGTTTGAATATTTTCCAAATAAGAAGGATTCAGGTCCAAAATACAAATTTTGAGACGAAATACTGCCCTATCACTGTTGGGATCATGTATATTCACATCAACAAATATACAACCATCTGCTTGAATCTGTAACCGTAATTCTTTAGACTCTCCCAAATTTGTCGCTATATTGGGATCTTTTACCTTAATTAAGTCTTTACGAACAGCTATATTAAAAGGGACAGCAATCGTGACCGTTTCCTTCTTTTCAGGATTATAAATCAGGATATGTTTCTCACGTTGCTTTGCTTTCGTGGTACCACCATTTCGAATAAAAAGTTTCTGATCTTGCTGAAATTTATACTCTATCGGGCTACCACAATAAGCAACAATGGCATCATTCTCAATTATAAGAGGTGTATTCTGCTTTTTTTCCTTTGTAGCTTTTGAACGCATTACATCTGCGTAGGTAAGATTCTCAAACCAATTGATTCCTTGACGCTTTTTATTTTCCAACTCCCGGATAAAACTGCTGTCAAAACTACTATCAAGTCCATCACGCAAATTTCCGAATCTGAAAATCTTATCGATCATTTCAAAATCGCGGTGGTTTTCATCGATCTGTTGTTCCTGCTTTTTGGAATCAGATTTCATAAATAGTCCATCTGCATCAGGAAGCAAACGAAAATCAATCCAACTCTCTTTACTTACTCGTCCAGTACACACAGATGTTAACAGGCTCTTATATTCAAACAGTGATTTTCGATCCGCAAAACGATCAGACTTTTTTCGTTTTAATTCGTGCATCAGCAACACATGGTCTGTTGCAGACAGTTGAGACTCTTCTATACTCTGTTCAATTGTCTTAAGTAGTTCATCCGCACAGAAAGGCATTCCTTTTGCTGAAAGATCACGAGTAGCACTAGAAATTGTGTCTATAGGTGCACAAGTAATCATCAAAATGGGATTTTTGTTAATAAACAAAGGAATATTTCGTAGCGTAGCAAAAAAGTCAGCTGTCATTCCATTAACCTGCGCAGCAATAATAATCTCCTTATTTGTGAGTTTTATAGTAAATGTATGATATTTTTCTTGATAAGAAAATGTGCCCTGAATATTCTTTCTAAGCGTAAGATCATACAGGGCAGAATTTACCTCTTCTACCAATTTTCTATTATCAAGTTTGAAGCAAAACCTGTCACCATCATGTAAATTATCACATTCCTGCTCAAAATAACCGATAATGCGTGTGGCTATATAATTAATAAAGAATTCTTCGTACATATTGCGCATCTCCACTATCGCTCTTCTTTTCTATCAAATTTAGTTTAGTATAAAACTGAACAACTTCATCTTTGGATGGCTGATCCAGAAAAACTCCTCTTAACTCAAACTGACGAAACACTTCATTTAAACTCAATTTTTCTTCATCATGAATAGCTAATTTCGTCAGGAAGATTAAAAATTCTTCCGTAATATTCAGCATTAATCCACTGGCGCCTCGTAATTTCAGAAATCGATCGTGGCAAAATGTTTCAAAATGCTTGATATAGCCATCACTAACTCTACCACGTCCTGTATTTATAAATTGAGTTCGAACACTTTCATATAAATAGTTGACTTCAGAAAAAACAGTTCCTAATTGCTCGTTTTTCTGCAGATCATTTAACTCACTACAGTCCGAAATAGCATTTCGATACAAGTCGCAGACACAGCGAATCTGATCCGCCACCTCTTCTTCCAAACCTGTTTTCTCAACGTAATCTCTTAATGCGATATAATCAAACTGTTCACCTGTCGGATTCTGATTTAGAATCTCCAAAGTAACCGCATGATAAAACTGCTGCTTGATCGCGGGCAGCAGTTGCTGCCAACCGGATATATAGCATGCTCTTGCTTTATTTGTCCGTTCCCAATCTAGACTAAAATAAAGCGGAACTACTTCGTATTTATCACCATGTTCAAATCTTGATAATGCCAAACAAGTTTGACTTGTATAAAAAAAATGGTAAAACTCCAGCAAATCTACAAGATATTCTTTTGTCCTTGTTGTATTTTTAAGGATAAATTTCAGATCTTGCATAAAAACCTTTTGAGGAGCAAGATGCACAATATAGTAAGGGGCAATTGAAGTTGACTGCTCAATTTTTGCTTCTAGGGCTTCAAATACAGCTTTCTCCAAAACATTGACTTCCTTAATAGCGTTCTCTGCTGCTTGATTTACAATGTTGCTTAGATTTTCACTATCGGCCAATACACTATAAAGGTACTGTGCAGTCTTCAGAGCAGTCTGGTCATCACAGGGAAGATAGCACATCGCCGTAATGCTTTTAGGTCTAAGAGAATGCTTCTCGTCATCATTCCAATAGATACTCCGAGCTATCTGTAATAATTGCTCTTTTTTAGAAGTTCCAATGTCGTCCATTGAATCTGCGAGCTTACTTAAAGTTACCTCCATGGATTCCGGTACTTTGTTTTGATTACAAGCAAGGCGAAGCCATTCGCCAATTACAGCAGAAAACGATGTAACAATTGTAGCAGTGTTATTAGCTGTAAAAGGGAATAGTTTAATGTGTTGTGCAGACTTGTGTATAAAATTTGTGCCGTTTTCACCCATAAGAAATGTCTTTTTCATCATTTCTGGATCTAATATAAACACAGAATTACACCTCCTTAAAACTATACCCAAAATCGCTTTCTTCCAGTAGGAATTTCATATTGCTCATTTTTCGCTTTGAAACAATATAAACTCTCGATTTCTTTGTGCCAAATTCAGACAATGCCATAATTCCACTAGAAAAGTCAGCGTGTACATTCCGATCTTGAGATGAAGGACAGTAACCATCCTTCATTGCCATAATAACTCTATAGAGGCTATAGTCAATCGAAAAAGAAACCTGCTCAGTTTTAGTTTCATTGCTAAAACGTACCATAATCACAGGTGCAAATTGCAATACTTCATCGTCGCCGCTTCCGTAGGCCACATCATACTTAATATTTAGCTGCTCTAAAATGCTGTAATCATCACTGGAATCATCTATGCAGATCAAATCGGTTCCATAAGTACCATTCCACGAATAGATACTATACTTAACAGAGCTATAAAGATTTTTTAGATATTTAACATTTCCAGCATAAGCATGGTATAAATCTTGAACAAAAGATAGATACAATTTATCAGCTTTCAACTCTTGACCATCTGTCAACTTTTTATAATTTCGCAGAAATTTATAGACATATTTTTTGAGAGGATCTCTGCTGTTATCAATAGCTGAAAGCCCCATAATATGCAAAATATCTGAATATTTTGAACCGTTCAGCACCGACAAAACGATAGGGGCAATATCATCTGTGGCGTAAAAATCAAGTATATCGCAATCACGGTTTTCGATATCATCACTATTTGCTGCACTTTCTGTCATGCAGTCAATTAAACTTGACGTTCCTCTATTTTCAAAGATCAACATTGGGGTCGTATAAGAAATATATGTTTCTAAAAACTTGGCAGGATTACTAAGAAGATTCCAAAGTTTTTTCTCATCAAAATCTGGTGAAACCACTGCATCAAAAATAAAGTTCAAAACATCTCTTGAAGTAATAACAAGTTTATCTTTAATGCACACTTCAATGATACGCTGAATCAAAAGCTTTCTCACGTCTTCTTTCATCAAGAATTCAAAGTTATGTCTAACTGGACACTGCGTGTGATGAGGGCAAGTTAATCCCTGATTTATATATGTATTGTAAAAAGGATTGCAAGTGTTATTGCCAAAAACTTTTTCCAATAATTCATTTAAATAGTCAGATCTCGCACCATCAGCTGTCAATGTATACAGTTGATAATTTGAAAAGTCAATATGGTAGAAAACCTCATCCTTATTGAATGGTAACGGCTGAGCAACACTAAAAATATTGTTATTTAAAACATATTGTTTCAGTTTACCAAAATATTTACCCTGTTCAGAATCAATGAAATTATTCAACATACCTAAATTGATCGCAAGCACTACCTTTTCACGACCACCATCATTTAAACGATCATCACGAAATGCTACGATTCTCTCAGCTAAAGTTTCAATAGCCGTCTGGTTTGGTGCATCGCTTTCTGTTGCATCGTTGATAATTTTGTACGAATCTAGAATTCGATCCTGATCACTATATTTTAGATAGGACAGAAGATGAGATTTTCCGTCTCCTGCACTTCCACACACCAAAACAAGCTGTTTATGATTAACTTCTGCAATTTTCAGCAACAGTTGTCTAAAATCAGTTTCAGTCTGACGTCTAATATGCATATATTCTTTTAGTTGATCAAAATAATCAAGATTTTGCACCGCTTCGGCTGAAAGTTTGCTAAGTCTTCTCAATTCAGAGATAAATTCACAACTCATATTTGCCCTCTGCCCCCCCAGAAACATTTTTCTATTAGATACCGTAACCCTCATCATTTAAAGGAGTGTATATATTACAGCTCTACAACTTCCATAATATCGCCAATATCGCAGTATAATGTATCAACAGATTTTCACCCAAGAATCTGTTGATACATTCTCATTGCGATCTAACCTTGCTATTAGTACAGAATCACTCTCCAGCCTGTTGTAAATCTTTCTTTGTCAGGTCCAAATCGATCAGGATTTTCCATAGTTTTTATGACTGACTGTCATTTGTACATCCTTCCGTGTTAAATCTAAATATATCTTATCATATTATACTTTTTTATTTTTCTCCGTCAATAAAAGTACATAATTCTAAAGTTTTTCTTGTAAGTTAGTCAAAAATATGTCTCAAAGAAAATAAAAGAGAAGCCCCTTTTTTTGATATGATTCATTCACCAACAACAAGCCACACAAAAAAGAGGTCTTCTCTATGACTATACACAAGAATGATAATATCGTCTATCTATTATTTCTTACGCCAAATGCTTGTCATTTCTCAAACCATACTTGCCTATCACCGAAACCGACAGTTTATCTATCGCTTATTATGGCACGACAGTACGATGGAGTCTATTCTCCCTCGTTCTCGTGCCCCCCATCATCCGAATCAACATACTGCTGAGAAAAATTCCCTCATTCAGCGGATGAGGAATGTCTTCTTCACGATGGGTTGATGGTATGTTGAGTTCGCTTACGTGAAAAAAGTTATACTCATTCTATTCTGGAGTTGAATTTACCAATAGATTTGGACACAAAAAGAGCGGAGATTTGAGGTTATTTGAAACAGAGCTTTTACAGCAAGGGCGTACACATCATAAGATTCCGTCGTAAATTCACATCCGCCTAGATGCGACTGAAAAAGGAATAATCGAATATTCACTGTTAGATCTTTCAATCCACACACCCGCATGGGTGTGACTGAAGTTATGATAGAAGAGATGCCGCGCGGGCATCTTTCAATCCACATACCCGCATGGGTGTGACTCGGAGACTAAAGGCTCCTTTGTCAATCGGTCAAGGCTTTCAATCCACACACCCGCATGGGTGTGACTATCCCCTCGATCTGCATTCGCCTTGTAGAAGGCCTTTCAATCCACACACCCGCATGGGTGTGACAGACTTTGTGGGAGACGGTGAGGCTTTGCGGTTTCTTTCAATCCACACACCCGCATGGGTGTGACGGTTACCGGCTCCGGTAAGGTTTAGCATTGCCGTCTTTCAATCCACACACCCGCATGGGTGTGACACTGTTTTATAAGAGTACTCGCAACTACCTCATTACTTTCAATCCACACACCCGCATGGGTGTAACCCGCCTGGGTGTGACTCCTACGCTAGAGATTGGGTCGGTGTTCGACACCTTGACCCGCCTGGGTGTGACATGGAATCCCAGACAAACTAGAAGGAGGCGCACATGACCCGCCTGGGTGTGACAATGAACGTCCTTCTAAATGTCGCCGCGCGAACTTCATACTTACCACGACTGACCCGCCTGGGTGTGACAGCGAATAGCTTCATATATTCTCTCTATTCGTTCTTATTTTACCATACTGTCTACAAAAAAGCGGAATTTCTCCCACTTTATCTTCATTCTTTCTTCTCTCACTATAATAGTTTCCTATCAAAGACGCTGAAATGTATGTTTACTTCGCATTCACACTTTATATTTCAGTATGAAAAGTAGTTATGTATTTGGCACTTTACTTTCCGATTTCTTAACTCCTCTTCTCTGGCTATCATTTTATCTAGAAATTCTCTTCTATCGTGTAACGGTAATTTCCCCGTTTGAATATA
>OHAY01002427.1_pt1 | contig 14754 bp, 8 predicted proteins | sample 1577191 | NCBI WGS metagenome assembly OHAY01 (sample SAMEA3541504, study PRJEB24748) | human gut metagenome | biome: human gut; feature: human-associated habitat; material: faeces | place: China | collected 2012 | reverse complement strand
GCTCCGGCGTCAGACTGGGGCAGCCCTCCAAAGTCTTATTCTTACGGAAATAGGCGTTGACGGCTTTCATGGTTTCCTGCGCCGATTCCAGCTTGACGAGCTTGGCTTCCAGCTTCGCCGCTGCCTGCGGATCGTCCATGCTGATACCGCCCATGCCTGTGCTGCGGATCTTGTTCAAGATTCCCTGAACATCCTGCCATTCCTGCATATTGCGGTCACGGGCGGCGTTTTGCTTCTCTTTCTTGCGAACAGGGAAATTGCTGCCGCCTGCAACGAGGATCGAGGGAACACGGGCTTCAATGGCATAGTGGTCGTTCAGGTTTTCCGCCAGCTTGCGGGCGTAGGTGTCCAGCAGCGCGTCAATTTTCTCATGGTACATGGGATCGACGCGCTCTTTCTGCCGCTGCGCAATCGCCGCTGCCTGATCCACCATCTGCCGATATTCGTCGGTGGCGCTGCCTGCGGCGTAATCGCGGTAGCTGTTCGCATCGTTGGCACGGCGGGCAGCACCCTCGTTGATGGTGTAATACCTGACGGCGGTTTGCTCCGGCGCGGTATCTGCGGGCGGCGCTTCCCCCGGCTGCTCCTGTACGTCGGCGGGCTGCTCCTGCGGCTCGTAGCCGTTGGCGGCATATTCCTCCACGGTCATGCCTGCGGCTTCGGCTTCCTGTGCGATCTCACTTTTCACATGGGCTTTGTAGTCCTGAAGCTCTTTATCAAAATCGGAAAGCTGCGGCGGGTCGGGCAGGTGATAATCGCCCGCGTTCAGTTTTTCCCGGCAAGCGTCCACATGGGCAAGAACCGCATGAAAATATGCTGTCTGCTCCGGCGTCAGGGCTTCTCCATTTTCCAGCATCTCCGCAGCGGTACGCTCCTGCTCGGAGAGGTTGCAATGCAGACGCATATACGGTACAAACTCGGTGAGAAGCATTTCGCGCTCGGCCTTGTCCTTTTCCCACGCTTCCGTACCCTCGTTGTGCAGCACAAAGTTTTTCCAGTTTTCGTCCTTGGCATAGTATTCGTGATGGGCTTGGATATGGTCGATCAGAGTGCCGTCCCCGTCGCCAAAGTCCTGCCGCCCCTCGTAGCTGTCACGTTCCCCGTGGAATGTGCAGTCAATGCGGAATTTGGTTTTATCGTACCAGCCGCCTGTATAACCGGGCTTCTCACGCTCGGAACGCTTTTCGTCGTCCAGCGCCTTAAAGAGCGCGTCGGCACGGGCAAGCGGGAGCTGTTCACCCTCTTGCAGCTTATCGCTCTCGCTCCAAAGAATCGTCACGACGGGCTGTACCGCAGGATCAAGGGAGGGTGCTTCCTTGCCGGATGCTTCCTCTTGGTCGTGGAACATGGCAAGCTGCTCGTCGCTGGCATAGGTCAGGTCGTCAAACTCCAAATCGTTCAGCTCACCTTGGATCAGCGCAGCCAGCGATTCATACTGTCGGCTTTCAATCAGCACGTCACCCAAATATTTTTCAATGCGGAAGTCCGTCAGGTTTGCGTATGCCTGAATAGGGATTTCATCATCCGTAACGGTCGTGTGTCCAATGCCAACGGCGGACAGGTCGCTGAAATCTGCGCCGGAATGAAATTCTTCGCGGCAGTAATCGTCGATCAGCTTTTTCGCAAGCTCCAATTCGGCGCGTCCCCGTGCGGCGTCGCTGAGATGCAGAGAGTAAAGGTCGGAAGCAGAGGAAAAGCCGACGTTGTTGAAAACATAGTCCACATCACTTTCTTTCAGCGCTCCGGCTGCATAGTAATTCTCCCGTGTGGGTGTCGGGCTTACGCTGCCGGATGCGATGTCGTGATTCAAGCCTGTTTCCAAATGGGTGCAGACTTTACCGTCCACCGCCAGCGTCGCATAGTACCAACCTATGTAACCGCTGCTTTGCTGATCTGCGCCGTCGTTGAACTCCACGTTCAGCAGCGTATAGGGCTTCAAGCCCTTTCCTGCGGCAATGGCATTGTCCTGAAGCTCGCGCTCTTTGAGGGCGGTATAGGCAGTTTCCTTTGCAATGCGGATGATTTCAGGGTTATACCGTACCAACGTGCTATCGACAAGCTCCTGCTGTACCTTTTTGGTTTTGGCTTGCCGTGTCATGTGGTTGCCCAAAAACAGAGAGCTGCCGTTATCAAAGCGAATGGAAATATCACTTGTGCCGCGCCATTTTCCCGTGCAGGGTGAGGTTTCAATCGTGCCGGACGTGCAGCCGAACGCCTGCGCGATCACGCCGATTTTCTCCTGCATGGAAAGCGTTTCATACCGCTTGGCAATTTCAACAGCCTGCTTCTGCAACTCTGTCAGCGGTCGTTCCGCTGGCGGGGCGTCAGCCTGTGCTTCCTGCTCTGCGGTCTGCTCCGGCTGTAAAAACTCCGGCACTTCGGTATAGCCGCCGCGATCCAGATAGTGCGCCGTTTTCTGTTCTCCGCGATGCAGCACAATGACATCGGACATGGAAAGGCTATGCCCGGTAAAATCCTGTGGCCTGTCCATATTGAAGTGAACAAAAATGTCCTCCAGCGTGTCCGTGTCGGAGAGGGGTGCGGTATAGACCAGCTCATAATTTTCGCGGTCAACCCGCAGCCCAGCGGCCTTTACCTGTTCCAGCGGCTCAAATCGGAGATCCCGCGTTGCATCGCCGTCTTTGAGCTGATAGATGGAAAAGGTGTTCTCCGGCATATCCTGCGCAGTAACCTGTTCCTGTTCTGCGGTGTGCTGCGCCTGAAGCTCTGCAAAATGCCCCTCGATTTCGGAAATAAGCTCGCTGGCGGCGGTGCGGATGGTTTCAAGGGATGCTTTCAGCTCCTTAATATCGCGGCCGCTGCTCCACCCAGCGACGTAGCCAAAGGAGTAGTCCGACGTGTCCAGCCCGAAATGCTGGCACACCGTATAGGCAACGCTTTCCGCTTGCACCTCGCGGGTGCTGCGGTCGGGTCGCTCCGCCTGCTCCGGCGCGTTCAGGTCAATATCGTGCAGCTTGGCATGGGCAATCTCGTGGATCGCCGTCTTGATAGTTTGCAGCTCGCTCATGCCGTCATCAATGGCAATGCGTTTTTCTGCAAGGTCATAATAGCCGTGTGCGCTGCCGTCGATTTTTTCAAGCGTCACGGGAACGGGAGAGGTCAGCTTCAAGGCTCGCCAAAAGTCCTCGTACTGTTCCACATTGCCCGTGAGCGCGTCCACGGCAATGTCGGGAAGCTCCTTGCCCTCGGTCTGGCTCACATCGAATACCGACACCACCTTGAACGCCGGAATCGTCACCTCCTGCTGCTCCGTGACGGGCTTACCGTCTGCGCCGATCACGGGCTGCCCGGTGTCCGGGTCAGTTTTCACCACATCCTTTTTGATTTTATAAGGTGCGGGCGCAAGGATTTTGATGCTCTTTTCGCCGGATTTGACATGGCGTTCAAATTCGTCACGCCACTTTCCGTAGCCTGCGATAAGGGATGCGTCCGGCTTCTGCATGACAATCAGCAGCGTATTGTTCAGGCTGTAATTGTGGAAGCGGGACATGGCTTTCAGGTAATCCCGATACCTCTCACTTTCAAAAACCTCCTGTACGCCCTGTTCCAAATGCTCGGTGATCTCCTTGATTCTGCCCTGTGTGTCGGTGGCGTTCAGCACCAGCGGACGCACGGGGATTGGCTCGACAGGCAACGCCGCGCCCTGCGGCAGCTCGTCCGTATCCCGTTGGGGGCTGGGCTGCGCAGTCAGGCAATATTCCTGCGGCACTTGGCTGGCTTTGTACCACTCCGCATAATCGTTGCCGTTATTGTATACATAGCCATAATCGGTAAAAATGCCGCGATCCTCTTTAACCGCTTCGCGCCCATAGCTCTTGTAATCAAAGAACCTCTTGGCAGCGTCCGGCAATTCCAGCTCGTCCAGATCGTCAATGAGGTAATGCCCGTAATCGTCGGAATTGTGTACGGTTGGATAAAGCCAGTAGCAGTCCAGATTGTGCGTCAGGTTGATTAAGTCCGCCGCGCTTGCCGCATGGTCGCCGCACAGCACAGCAGCGGCAAACTTGTCGCGTTCCTCGTCGCTGCGCTGGGTGAGCAGCACGGCAAGATAGTTCAAATCGTCCAGACTTTCGCCGGGCTGCAAGGCTTCGCTCCATCCGTCCAAAGAGGATTGATAGGCAGATACCTGATACTGTTCCGTGTCGCTCCCGTCTACACCCAGCCGTTCAAAAACAGCTTTCATCGTTTCGGCGTCGGTAGGCAGCGATACCCATTCCGCAACAGGCGTTTCCTCGGTGTGCCGTGCGGTGTTGATAAGATATACTTCCAAAAGGTGTTCGTCCACGTCTGCGCTCCTTTCTGACATAAGGGTTTGGGACTATCCCAACAAGCAATCGCCGCCCGGTCTGTGCCGGACGGCGATTTTCGGGAGTTGTAGCCACACTCCCTATGCTTGCTGCGTTACTGAATCGTTCTTTTATCTCCGTAAAATGCGTTCTGTCACGCTTTCAAAGCCGTTTTCCGTAGTTTCCATAGGAATACCCTGCATACTCCAAAAGCGCATCTGGAAAACCGCTTGCCGCAAGGCTTTTGAAGCCCTTAAACCGTGACACACCGCGCCTTTGCCCGCTGGCGGCGCTTGCGCTCGGCTGCATTGCGCCGGGCAGCATAGGGCGCACAGCGGTCACAGTATTTTGCACGGTTGCTGCGGGCGGGAAAGGGCTTGCCGCACAGCTCGCATTTCTTGCGAGTGTCCGCCGTGGCTGCAAGATCTGCGCATAGCTCCCGGTCTGCGGGCAGCACCGCTTCCCGGAAGTATCGGCAGATCAGCGAATAGCTGATGGCCTGCACACAGACGCACGGCTCGCCGTTGTCCAGCAGCAGGCAGCATCCGCGCACATTGTTGGCGCAATGGCAGCGGGTCAGCTTTTTCACTCTGCGATGCTGCGCGTCATTCAGCCGGATCATTTTCTCTGCTCGATACGGTAATTCACATACTTCTCTCCCGTATCACACAGCAGCACCGTCCCGTCATAGGTCTTGCCCGTGCGCTCGGAGTACAGCCCCTTGACTTTCGCCTTGCCGTCCTTTAGGAGTGCGGCGGCGATTTTCTTGGAAAAGACGGTTCTCCGGCTTTCAAAGAACTTGTCATTCTTCCACATGACAAAACGGCAGGAGCGGTCAGAGCAGTAGAAATTCTTCTTGCCCTCATAGACAGGGCTTTTGCAGCGTGGGCAGATGCCGACTGCTTCCTTTTCCGGTGCGAACAGCTTTTTACCGTCCTCGGTGATGTGGGAATACTGCTTCACCAGCTCCCGCGTCATATCCTCGATTCCCTGCATGAAGCTCTGCGGGTCGTCGCTGCCCTTGGCGATCTCCGTCAGGCGGGATTCCCATTCAGCGGTGAGCAGCGGCGATTTCAGCATATCCGGCAGGATGACAGCGAGATTGATGCCGTCCTTGGTCGGCACAAGACTTTTGCCCTTGCGCTCGACAAATCCGGCAGAGAGCAGCTTTTCGATCATCGCTGCCCGCGTTGCCGGAGTTCCCAGCCCTTGCCGCTCTGCATCCTCCGGCATATTCTCCTTGCCCGCGTTCTCCATTGCGGACAGAAGCGAATCCTCGGTGTAGGGCTTGGGCGGCGTGGTGTAATGCTCGGAAACGGATGCCGTGACCGCTTCAAAAATCTGCCCCTCGGAAAGCTCCGGCAGTGCCGCATCCTCTCCGCTGTCCTCGTCCGGCTTTGCTTTGAGCGTGGCGCGGAAACGGGCGTCAATGTCTTTCCAGCCCGCAATCAGAATCGTTTTGCCCTTGGCGGTGAACGGCTTGCCGCCGCAGTCAAAGGCCGCCGTAACGGTTTCATACTCCTGCGGCGCTGCAACGGCGCACAGCAGCTTGCAGCAGACAAGGGACATCAACTTCTTTTCGCTCTCCGGCAGTCTGTCAAAGCCGTTGCCAGCAAAAGCAGCCGTAGGGATAATCGCGTGGTGGTCGGAAACCTTGGCGCTGTTGATGACGCGCCCAATCTCCGGCGTAAGCTCCGCGCCCTGCATAAAGGGAAGCACAGGCAGCAGCGCCGCAACAAGGTCGGTTGCCGTCTGCGCCATATCCTCGGTGAGATAATTGCTGTCAGTACGGGGATAGGTCAGAAAACGCTTTTCATACAGGCTTTGCGCATAGTCAAGGGTCTGCTTGGCGGTAAAGCCGTAAACGCGGTTGGCTTCCCTCTGCAAGCAGGTGAGGTCAAATAGCTTCGGCGGCAGCGCGGTTTTCTTCTCTTTTTTGAGAGAAACGCAAACGGCCTGCGACGCTTCGCAAGCCGTTCTCAGCGCATCCGCAGCGGCAGCGTCGGAAATGCGTTCACTTTCCGCGTCCACGCCGCCGCAGCCGATATGTACGATGTGGTATTTCTCCTTGTGGAACATCGTAATTTTTCCGTCACGCTCCACCAGCAGGTTCAGCGTAGGCGACAGCACCCGTCCCACATTCAGGGTCTTATGGTACAGCACGGAGAAAAGCCGCGTCGCATTGATGCCCACAAGCCAGTCCGCCCGCGCACGGCACAGCGCCGATTGATACAGCGCATCGTATTCCGTTCCGGCTCTGCGTCCGGCAAAGCCCTCGCGGATGGCGCTATCCTCCATTGAGGAAATCCAAAGGCGGGAAAAGGGCTTCGTGCATCCGGCCTGCTCATAGACAAAGCGGAAAATCAGCTCACCCTCGCGCCCGGCGTCGCAGCCGTTCACCACCTCGGAAACGTCGCTGCGGTGCAGCAGCTCTTTCAGAACGGCAAGCTGCTTTTCCTTGCCGGGAGTAGGGGCATATTTCCATGTCTGCGGCAGAATAGGAAGATCCTCATAGCGCCACTTTTTGTATCGCTCGTCATAGCTGCCCGCGTCTGCCATGCTGATAAGATGCCCGATGCACCATGACACCAGCAGCCCGTCGCCGGAAAGATACCCGTCTTTTTGCTCCATAGCGCCCAACGCAAGGGCAACAGTCTTTGCCACAGAGGGCTTTTCACAAATAATCAAAACGCTCATTCTTCATTCTCCTGTTCATCGGGATCGCTGGCGCTGTCTGCGTCCTCATAATCCCCGTATTCTTCGGCTTCGTCATCCTCGTCAAAATCGAACTCGTCCAGCTCGTCGCCGCCCTTGATGCTGGATTTCGGCTTGCGCAGCTTGAAGTACCACAGCGCACCGCCGCCACCCGCAGCAAGGAACAGTACAAGGATCAGGATGCCGCCCATATTGTTTTTCTTCTCCGGCGTCGGCTCGTCTGGCTGTTCCGTTTCATCCGGCGTCGCTTCCTTTCCGGCGCAATTCGTCATATCCGTTTTGCAGATGGCACAGTTCGTATTGACTTTGCCAGCGGTGCATTTTTCGGTACAGGAGCAGACAACGGGCGTATTCTGGCTGTCGTCCTCCAACAGTGCCATCAGATCGGCTTCGTCCACGGGATTTAAGAAATATGTCTGATAGCGTTCTTCTTCCTCGTCCAGCAGCTTATCGTAGTCAATGACGATATACAGCGTATGCCCATTTCGGGTTTCCACGGTGATAAACTGCTTATTGGTGTGTTTATCATAGAGAAGATCGCGGGTCGCAGCGATGCCGTCCTCGGTGAACGGAGTACCGGGGACAATCGTGTTGTCCTCCGGCTGCGTTTCCTCCTGCCACGTTTCAGGCGGCAGCTCGTCATCGTAGTAGTCGCCGCCGTCTGCATACGCGACGGTGGCAAAGGCCGTCATGCACAGCACCGCGCAGAGCAGCGCGGCGAATACAGAGCGAAAATGCTTATTCCTCGTCATCGGTCATGTCCTCCTGTTCGTGATAGGCGGTTTCCACGGGCGGCGCGTCGTTGCCGCCGCCGCGCAGGAAGTTCATCAGCTCATCGCGGCTCATGCACATAGAGCGGACAAGATTGACGATTTCAAAGTTTTCCTGCTCGGTGCGCTGGGCTTCCAGCTCTTTCAGCCTGTTTTGGTACTCGGTGATTTTGCCGCGGGTCTTTTCAATCTCACGGTCAATGCGGTCAATTTTGCTCATAGCCATAGGTTAGCAGCTCCTTTCATTCAACCGCTTTTCGTAGCGGTATTTCATTTGTGCCGGATAGAGCGGCTGGGCAGGACGGCGGCTGCCTGTCCACGCCTTGCCGCCCGCAAGTCCGGCGTTCGTCCAGCCTGCGGCGCGTAAGCTCGCGCCGCTTTCGGTGTCTAAGGTGTAGGTAATGATTTTGCGGTAGCCCATCGCCCGCGCAGCCCGTGCCGCTGCCGCATAGAGGATGCTGCAAGCGTTCTTCGTGCCATCGCTGCATAAGCGGTTGACCTCCAGCGTAAAGCCGTCGTCAAAATAGCGGCTCACAGGCCGTCCCACAATGGCAACGGCGCAAAGCCGCCCATTTTCAGCACAGCCAATGGAAAACTTGTGTCCGGCGACGGGCTTGTGGTGGCGGTGATGCTGCCGCACAAACTCGTTCGCCTGCGCAAGAGAAACGGGAATCAGCGTCAGCATAGCCGACCTCCTTAGTTGTACGGCGGTCTGGCGTAGGCGTAGAAATGCGCCTGCCAATAGCTGCTGTTCAGGTTGGAATAGGAGATCGGATCTCCGCAATGGATCATCATGGAATTGCCGACGTAGATTCCCACATGGCTAACGCCCGGTGTATCGTATGTTCCGACGAAAAACACAAGGTCGCCCGGCTGCGGGCTGGAAACAGGGTGGAAATGTTGTAAAGCCCCTGTGCGCCCAGCCTGCCCGTATTGCACACGCCGCTGTTTGTCAGCACCCAACTCACGAAGCCGGAGCAGTCAAAGGAGGTGGACGGGCTGCTGCCGCCCCACACATAGGGGTACCCCAAATACTTTTCTGCTTCTGTGATAACGGCGGCAAAGGTTTCGTCCTCCATTGCAGAGGGCGGGATCTCATATTCCTCCGGGCGGTTCGTGATGTACTTGGGGATATACTCGCTATCTCCGAACAGCTCCGGCTTGTTGCCCAGCACCGACATATACAGCGCATACTTGGACAGCGTTTCTTCGTCCATGATATAGACAGGGATATGCGAGAGATCGAAGTTTTCCAGTTCTACGGTGCAGATGTAGTAGTTATACGGAACTTCTACCTCATACTCATTGCCCTCGCTGTCCGTCCGGGTAACGGTGCGGTAGCGCACCTCGGTCACGACGGTTTCCGTGAGAATATATTGTTTTTCAAAGAGCATTTGCAGCGTCCCTTGCACCTCGCTTGCCGTCCATGCGCCGTCATGCAGCGCGGAGAGGATCGATGCCAGGACATAGGGATCGTGCTTGATCTCGTCAAGGTCATAGTGGTATTCGTCGTAATCGTGGGTACGTTCGTAGGTGTCGAGATATTCTTGCAGCTCGGCTTCCAGCGCACAGTAGGCGGCTTCGGCGGCAAGAATGTCCGCGTCCTCCGACCGATAGCTGGATGCCGCCACACCGCCGCCAGCCGCACCCACCAGCGCCGAGCAGGATTGCAGCCCGCCGATCAGCATGACAATCAGCAGAAAACCAGCCAGAACGACCAGCACACCTTTCCAATGGTGGGCAACAAACTCCGCTGCTTCCTTTGCCTTTTCTGCCGCTTTTTTCGCTGCCGTCGCTGTGGCTTCTGCGGTTTTTTCGGCGCTTTTGGCGGTTGCCTGCGCGGTGCTGCCCGCAGCCTTTGCCGTTCTTGCAGCCTTGGCATACTCACGCTTTAGACGCTGCTTCTGGAAAAAGCGGTTGAGCGGATTGCCGGAGAGCATTTCAGGGTTATCATGCAGCGCCTTTTGGTAGAGATATTCTGCATTGGCATTTACGGCTTTGCGCTCGGCCTTTTCCGCCGCGCGGTAGGGTTTCAGCTTGCGGTGACGGCGCTCCCAGCGAATTGCACCGCCTGCGCCATGCTCGGCAAGTTCTTCGGCTTTATGCCCACTTTCTACGCCGACGTTCTCATGCTCAACCTCATGGATTTTTCCGTGCGCCTGTACTGCGACCTCCCGCAGCGGACGGCCTAACGGATTCGGTTTCAGCTTGGGCGGGGACTTATCCACGGTATCAAAGCGCAGCTTGGTCTTGACTGTTCCGCTGGCTTCGTCAAAAACACGCTCCTTGCGCAGTACCCGTTTCTTGGGGATCGCTGCCTGCGCCGCATCCAGCTTGTCGGCGGCCTTTTCCGCACGGTGGATATGCTTGCGCAGCTCCGGCGCGGCGCGTTCTTCCTCGGAAAACTGCAAACGGGATGCAGAATACCGCTGCTGCGCCGCGTCGCGGGACATCCGCGCTGTCTGCCGCGCCTTGTGTGCGTCATGCTCTGCGGCCGCACGGTCAAAGAGCTTTTCCGCTGTACCGCCTGGCGCAGCGGACATTGGAATATCCTGCGGGATATGGGAAATGGGGCTGCCGCCCTGCGGCTGAAACGACTCGGCGTTTGGCTGCTGCGGTTTGGACTGCTCCTTTTCCGGCTCTTTTTGCTCCTGCGGGCGAAACTGCCGCCCGTGCTTTGGGGCATCCTCTGCCGGGTTCATAGGTGCGTCGCGTTTCCCCATCTGGACAGGCTGCCCATCCGGGGAAAGCTGCTTTTCCGCGTCGCGCTCGGAAATATGGATTTCTTCACCCGTGGTCTGATTGTCCAGCACCGCGCCGTCGCGGGTCATACGCTGGGTGAGCTTATCGCGGGACTTAAATTCTTTCAATGGGTATCACCTCCGATCCGTTCCCGTGCGAGGGAACAAAATTCCGTGTTCAGTTCAATGCCGATGTAATGCCTGCCGTGCCGCTTCGCCGCAAGCCCCGTTGTGCCGCTGCCCATGAACGGATCAAGGACAATGCCACCCTTGGGACAGCCCGCCAGAATACAGGTTTCTGCCAGCAGGGGCGGATAGGCGGCAAAATGCCCGCCCTTGTAAGGCACGGTGTTGATAAACCACACATCGCGCTTTGCCCGGACGGGTGAGATCATGTCGTCGGTGATGCTGCCTTTTTCCCTCGGCTTATTGATATTCTGTGTCTGCGGTTGTCCCGGAACGGGAGCGGAATACTTGCCCACGCCGCGCCCAGCCTTTTTGCGCAGGGCGGTCGTGGGGGCAATGGGTTCGGCAATGGCAAGCCAGTCATAGAAATAACGCCTGCTCTTGGTGAGCATAAAAATATGCTCATGGCTGCGGATGCAGCGGTCTTTGGTACTCTCCGGCATGGGGTTTCCCTTTGCCCAGATCACGTCATTGCGCAGATACCAGCCGTCGGCGCGGAGCGCAAAGGCCAGCATCCACGGAATCCCAATCATGTCCTTTTGCTTGCAGCCCCGCACCGCTTGACAGAGAGAAATGTTCTGCCCGTTGCGCCCCTGCGGGTATTTGGGGTCACGGGTATCACCTTTGATGCCTGTGCCGCAATAGCTGTCCGCGATATTTACCCACAAGGTCCCATCCGGGCGCAGCACCCGGCGCACCTCGCGGAATACCGCTGTCAGCCGCGAAATGTATTCCTCCGGCGTGGCTTCCCGCCCGATCTGTGCGTCCATGCCGTAATCCCGCAGCCCGTAGTAGGGCGGCGAGGTCACGCAGCAATGGACGCTGCTCTCCGGCAGGGCTTTCAGCACATTCAGACTGTCGCCGCAGAGAATGGTATCAAGCTCCATCGTCATACGCCGTTCATCTCGCTCGGCTTGGTGGACATGATGCGGTAAAGCTCGGTGTCCCGTGGGAACTTATCTGCAAAGGGCAGGATCACATTTTCAAAGAACAGCAGTCCCTCGCCGGGTGGGGAGTTGGTGACGAACTTTAGCTGCTCCGGCGAGATGTTCAGACGTTCGGCAAGAATTTTGCGGTCGCCCGCCGCTTGGTTGAGCATACAGATGAAGTCTGAATTTTCCAGAATATTTTCGATTTCCGGGCTGGACAGCAGATCCTTGACGTTCTGCGTCGCACCTGTCGGCACACCGCCCCATTTTCTGAAACGCTTCCAGATCTCCGCGCTGTATGCTGCGGTTTGCGGCTCTTTCAGTAACAAGTGAAATTCGTCTGCGTAATACCACGTCGATACGCCTGTGTTGCGGTTGCGGGTGACACGATTCCAAACCTGATCCTGAATCACCAACATCCCCGGCTTTTTCAGGTTCTTCGGCAGTTCCTTGATGTCAAAGCAGATAAAGCGGTTGTCAATGTCAACCGTCGTTCGGTTGTTAAAGAAATTGAGCGATCCCGACACATACAGATCAAGCGCCTGTGCCACACGGTCGGCTTCCGGCAAATGCTGCGCTGTCAGCGCGGCATGGAGGTCGGAGAGGATCGGCATATTCTCTGGGCGCGGGTCTGCAAAGTAGGGCTGATAGATACGCTGCACAGCGCGGTCAATTACGGTGCGTTCGATGGCTTCCAGCCCGGTCTTGCCGCCCATAATCAGCTCACAGAGGGACAGCACAAAATCGGATTTGAGTGCCAGCGGGTTTTCGTCCTCGGAATAATTCAGGTTGATGTCCAGCGGATTCAGGTAGTCGCGGCTGGTGGGTGAGAGCTTGATGATCTGCCCATGCAGCAGCTTTACCAGCGGCGCATACTCGCCCTCCGGGTCACATACCAGCACATGATCGTGGGTTTTCAGCAGCACACCGATCATTTCCCGCTTGCAGGAGAATGACTTGCCGCCGCCCGGTGTGCCAAATACAAGGCCGTTGGGCGAACGTGCATTTTTGCGGTCAAGCATAATCATGTTGCCGGACTTGGCGTTTAGCCCGTAGTAGAGGGAATCGCCGCCTTGAAATAGCTCCTGCGTCACAAAGGGAACGATGATTGCCACGGCCGAGGTCGTCATGCCCCGCGTGATATGGATTTGATTTTCCCCCAGCGGCAGCGAGGACACAAGCCCGCGCTCCTGCTGGAAGTCCAGCCGCGTCAGGGTGCAGTTGTGCTTTTGCGCTACGCCTGCTGTACGGAACACTTCGTTTTCCAGCTTGCGTTTGGTATCTCCGTAGTTCAGAACAAGAAACGTCAGCAGAAAATACCGCTCGTTGCGGCTTTGGAGATCTTGCAGCAGCTTTTTCGCCGCACCGCCGTAGGTAGCAAGGTCGGACGGCAGAATATCCATATCGTAGCCGTCCCGGACAGCCTTTTTCTGCTCCTGAATCTTCATTGCATCGAGGTCGGTGATTTTGCGCTTCACCATTTTTACGGCTTCTGTCTGCTCCAATGCCTGAATATGGACATTGACGACAAGGCTACTGTCCGTATCAAGAAAATCGGTCAGTATACGGTCGGTCAGCTCCGGCGTAATGATCTGCAAAAAACTTGCAGCGCAGAGCTTGCCGCCCATCTGGAACATACGGCTATTCTTGAACGCAAAGGAGGATGGCGCGATAAAGTCCTTGGTGGAAAGCCCGCCAGCGGCAAGCCACTTCCAGTCAAAGTTGAAGCGTTCTCCATCCGGGTGCATGATGCCGTGCAGCACCTCTAAACGCTCCTTGCCGTCCAGCACACGGGACACCGCACCCATGATTTTGAAGTAGCCCTGAATATCCAGCGAGATACGCGACAGCCTTGCCCGTGCCGCCTTGAGGTTATCGGCTTCAATGGTATAGGTAATGTATTTGGTTTTCACGCTGCCGTTGTTGCCGCGGGCAAGCTGCCGCTTGAGAATGTCCGTCTGCTCCTGCCGGATCGGGTCTAAGCCGTCATTGCAGGGCGGCATTTCAAAGCTCCGAGCAAGCTGCTCCCGGTCAGACTTACGGTTGGGATAGGTGAACTGCACATGGATGGAAGAATCCAAATAGTTATACAGATCGCAGAGATATTCAAAAATAGCCGTCTGATCGTCAGGCTGCGCAAGCAAATAGTTGATGTCAAAAAACTCAATGCTCTGCGAATAGCGCCTGTTTCCGAGATAGCAGATACCGTCCGGGTACATGATCTGATAGGGTATCGTGTCCTGCGCGGTATGGGGCTTGCCGTCACCGCGATATTTACGAATGACGGCTTCGATCTGTTTTCTTTCGGCGCGGGTGAGCTTGGACTTGTCCGCCATGCTTTTTGCTTCCGCGCTGTCTGCTCTTTTCGACAATCGCCTTTACCTCCTGTTCCATTTGATATTGACACACAAGGGCGTCGTATGCGTTGACGGTCTGATAGGGGCGCTCCTTGGGGCGCAGAAAGCAGCTTTCTATGATTTGCCGCCCCACCACTTCAAGGGGCTGCCCGTTCTTCTCATACACCCCAAACAGAAAACCGGGGAGCATGACAACGATCATCACCATTGCCGCAGCCGTCGTCCCGATGCCGCCTTTGAGCAAAAAGAAAAGCGGCACTCCCATGAGCGCCGCCAGCCCAAAACAAATAAGCTGCCGCTTTGTCAAATTGAAAAGCACCTTGGATTTAATTCTCGTCAAATCCTTTGGCACGTTCACATAGGCCATGCGCTAACTCCTTTCCGCAAGTGTAATATCGCTTGCAATTTCATTGCCCCATGCGTCCCAGCCCGGCGTTTTCTGCCGGGCGAACAGCTCCACGCGGGGCAGATTGCCCATGAGCGCAAGAATTTTGTTCCGCGCTTCATCCGGCTTTTTACTGTGCTGCTCAATGGGGCTGATAATAAACTGATGTACGCCTGCCGACTGCCGCTTGGGTTTGCCCTTGGTCGCCAGCAGACAGATTTCCGCATTACTGCGTGTCCAGTAGCCGATGCCGTAAAACCACGACGGGCTTTTGCGGTTGCGTTTGAGCCAGACGAACGCCACGGTTTTATACCGAAAGCCCCATGCGCGGATCAGCCGCAGGGCTTCGGGAAGCTGCGGAAAG
>OHAY01002420.1_pt1 | contig 14784 bp, 10 predicted proteins | sample 1577191 | NCBI WGS metagenome assembly OHAY01 (sample SAMEA3541504, study PRJEB24748) | human gut metagenome | biome: human gut; feature: human-associated habitat; material: faeces | place: China | collected 2012 | reverse complement strand
AGGGCAGAGGGGACCGCTCAGTACGAGGGGGACCAGCGAAGCTGGTGGAGGGATTGGAAGTAAAATCTTTTGTTCAAGTTTAGGTGGTACTCAAATTAACAACAATTCACCACAAACAAAAAGCCCGCCGCATTCCATATGCCGGAATGCGGCGGGCTGTCGTTTTATCCAGTTTTTTCGCTGGTCACATTATGCGACCGGTAAAGAAGTGAAGCTTCTCAGCAGGTACTGCATCAGGACGGTCACGTCTGTGATGTCCAGCTGGCTGTCCTTCTGGCAGTCGGAGTTGGCAAGCTGTGTATAGTTCAGCTGCACACTGCCGTTCAGGTACTTTTGCAGCAGCACAGCATCCAGAATGTCGATCGTTCCGTCACAGTTGACATCACCGTACAGCGAAACATATGCTTCGTCGACACGGTTCATATCGATCGGCGTGGTTTCTGCCGGTTCTGTGTCCTGCTGTGATGCAGTGGTGGTTGTGGTTTCAGCGGTTGTTGTAGTGGTTTCTGCCGGTGCGGTAGTTTCCTCTGTGGTCGTGGTCTGGGCAGCTGCCTGCTTCAGATAGTCCATAGAGCAGTAGCCGCTGATGCCGTTATAAGACACCGCTGCCCACTTGCCGTTGCCGGAAGTGACAGTCACCTGTGCCCCGTTGGGAATGCTGCCCACCTTGGAAGCGGACGTTGTGGGGGCACTGCGAATGTTCAGGGAAGATGCATTCACGCTGTAGGTGCCGGCATAGCTTTCGCTGAAATCCGAAGTGGCTGCGGTTGCCGCCGTGGTGGTGGTCTGTGCCGGAGCCGTGGTTTCTGCCGGTGCGGTCGTCTGTGCGGCATTCTGCTTCAGGTAATCCATAGAGCAGTAGCCGCTGATGCCGTTATAGGACACCGCCGCCCAGCTGCCGTTGGCAGAAGTGACGGTTACCTGTGCCCCGTTGGGGAGCACGCCCACCTTTGCACCAGAGGTAGACGGTGTGCTGCGGACGTTCAGGGACGAAGCCGTCACCGTATATGTACCGGCATAGCTTTCCGAGAAATCGGAAGTGTCCACGGAGCCGCCGCCGCTGCCGTTGTCCCCGCCGCCGGAAACCGAGGCATCGCCCCAGCCCAGCGAAACAATGGTGTTATAGGCATTGTTCAGACGGTCGGTGTAATAGCTGGAACTGTTCGCCAGTGCGGTGGTGTGCAGCTTTGACAGTGTCACATTGCTGTAAGAACCGCCGCCTGCTGCCGCGTTCAGGATCCGTTTTGCAACGCCCATGCCGCGGTTGTACAGTTCGGCATAATACACCAACACGCCGGCGTTGGAGATGCCCAGATTCTGTCCGGCACTGATATAGCCCTGTACGTCACTGTACGCCAGTGCGTCCTGCTTGGACTTTCCGGCAGCGGTAGTCAGCAGGTTGGAAGCTGCCGTGCTCTCTGCACTGGAAAATGTACGGGAGTTCCAGTTGGAAGCATTCATCACATCGTTATAGAACGAGCTTCCCAGAATGGATTGTGCCGAGCCAGTGTCCGCGTTTGCGATCGAACGCATCAGCTGGAGGGCACGGTCTGCATGCCACTGTAACATACCGATGCTGACTGCACCGTTATCGTTGGGATTGATCGTACCATAGGTACCCTCGCTCCGAGAGATGATCTGTACAGCGGCTTTTGTCATTTCGTCCACGGAAACGGCAGACGCGGAAAACGTCACCGCAAAGGACGAAGCGACCAAAGCGAAAATAGTAAGACAGGATAAAACGACTGCCATGATTTTCTTACGCATAAAAACGCTCCTTTGAGAATTTTGCGTTGTCAGCAGTCGCTGCATCGCAGATGTACGGAGGAACCTGCCGCTGCAATGCGTTGTGCTGCACACGCCTGTCCGGTCCTGAAAGCGGAAGGGATACGCCGTGCTCTGCCGGCATTGTCCTGTCGGATCAAAGGATCTGTCACAGCCAGACGATCCGCCCCAGAACTTGTGTGCCGCCTGCATTGCCTCGCCCGCCTGTCTGTCACAGGCAAGGGCGAACGGCAGACATCATTTCCGTGAGGAGAGGTTGTCCCCTCACGGCGGTGGTCACCGTGCAAATGCTATTATACCATGTTTGTAACCGTTTTGCAAGACTTTCCGGTAGGTTCTCCCCGAACTTTTGCATATCTGCACAATTTTTTGTGTGGAAAAGTGTTGCTTTTCTACGAATTTCAGAGGAAACCGAGCAAGATTCTCCTATCCAAATTGTAACTTTTTCAGAGATTCTGTCATATTTTCGCCTGACAAAACAAAAAAAGTCCGGCGGCTGCCGGACTGGGAAAACTATTTTTCTAGGGAATTTGTCTTATTGCAGATGAATGCTGTTGATCAGCGTGTCTGCAAATTCTGCCGCACTGTCCTCACGGTAACAGTAGCGAACCAACAGCCACTTGGACTGATCGCCGGTTTTGTTGATAAGCCATGTCACGCTGGTGGTGGGGTCTGCACCGGCAGTGTGGTTGATGACCAGCTGATATGCCGCATAGCCCCACACGGTGCACTCCTTGGAGGTGACCAGCTCATTGCCGCCGGCACCTGTCCACATAGATTTGTACTGTTCCATTGCCGCATAGAATTCCGTATCGGAAACCGTCATGGACTTGGCTGCCACAATGGCATAGTCCCGATCGCGGTTCATGAACAGGTCATAGCCGTCATACTGGGAAGCCAGCGATTCCAGCCCGTAAAAATGGCTGGTGTCAGTGACCCGTTCCCACTTCTCAGGCAAATCGATCTGGTATCCAATGGTGTCGTTGGAATAGGACAGCGGCTCCGGTTCCGGTGCATCAGCCAACTGGTCGTTCTCTACCACATAGCCGGTTTCATTCAGATAGATGTGGTCTGCCAGCTGATCGCGGTAGTTCTGGAACTCGCCGGTCTTGTCCCGCATGGAAAAGACGTACATTTTGTCCTGTGCAGGACAGTTGACCGCCAGAATCGTCACATAGGTATCCTCTCCGGCAATCGTCCCCAGTGTTTCGCCCACAAACGCCTTGCAGGGCATATTTTCCGCATGGGCAATTTCCGTTTCCCGAAAATATTGCAGCTGCGGCAGCGTGGTCGAAAAGTTAATCAGTTCGAACAGGTCGTCTTCCTGAAATTGGTTGAATTCTTCTTCCGGCTGGGCATCATATGCTGCGACAACAATGGCATCATCGCTTTCCGTGCCGTCAAAGGACAGCCTGCCGGAAACAGCAGAGTTGCCGGAGCCGGTTGTAAAGGTGTCCGGCACTTCTACCGCACACCCGATTCCGTCCATGGCATACGGTTTCAGCTGGAAATCCGCCTGCTCCACCGTCGGACGGCTCTCCGCATCAGCTGCTTCTGTGCTTTCTGATGCGGCACTGGTTTCCGCCTTTTGGGCAGCGTTTTTAGCAGGATACGACTTTCCGCAGCCGGTCACAGCCAGCAGTAATGCCGCCGCTGCTGCAATTCCCCCAAGGCAGGTTTTTCTCTGTATCATAGAAATGCATTCCTTTCTCATGTCATCTGTTCATCAGATTCTTTCTTTTTATCACAAATGCGGCAAAAATAGAATACCATATTTTTTCGAAAAAGTCAAGATATTTCCTATCATCATAAAAATAGTAATCAGAATCACCACGGCAAGAAAAAGAAATAACCGCCCGAAGCATCCAAAAATCGCGGCGGTTATTCTTTAACCTCTATGCGGTGGGAGCAGACCGTCTACTGGTATGCTCTCTCTTTATTTTTAGGCCGCATCAGGCAAAACAGTCACGATATGCACCAGAAATTTCATCAGCAGGGTGGCATCATCGGCATTGACCTCGCCGCTGGCATCACAGTCGGCATTCTGATACTGCTGCTTGTTCAGCATTACCACACCAGAAACCGCCTTGTTGGTCAGCACGGCATCGGATATATCCACCTTGCCGTCCAGATTGACATCACCATAGAGCACGCTGCCGGTATCCGGTGCGGTGGTCGTAGGTGCCGGAGCAATTGTAATTGTGATCGTACTGCCCTGCACCAACGGTGTGCCTTTTTGTCCGTTCACATTATCCAGCCACATGGCATCGGCACCACTGGCGGCACGTGCAGACAAGTTGACCACATAGACATCTCCTGCCTCTGCATCGTCCGGCAGCCGGAACCGAAGCGTTCCGATCTTTCCTGCCGGAATATTGCTGGTCGATGCATTTACCAGCCAGACAAAACCGTCCGCCTCCGCACTGGAGCACGCACCATAGTCAGCACTGCTGTCCAGATACGTCAGACGGCTGTCCCAGCTGATGCCGAAGTTCAAAGCGGAACACTCCCGATCAATATAGATCGGAACGCTCACAATGTGATCTTGCTCGTATTCATCTACGCCCACTTCCACTCTTCCCAGCGAAACCGTCAGATTCTTTTGCAGCGGCTCCGCTGTGGTGCTGGTCGCGGTAGTTGTAGTCGTTTCTGCGGTGGTCGCAGTGGTTTCCTCTGTGGTGGTAGTAGTCATCGTTGTTGTCGTTGTGGTTGTTGTCGTTGTTGCAGAAGTGGTTGTGGTCGAAGTGGTCGTGGTGGTCATCGTTGTTTCTGTGGTGGTAGTTTCTTCTGTGGTCGTGGTAGTTTCCTCCGCACCGGTAATGGTGATCGAGCCACTCTCCCCCTGCATCTTGCTGGATTCTCCGGAAGTGCTGATCCAGTAGCTGCTTTTGAGTATGCGGAAATCCACCGAGAACGTATCCCCCGCCTTGGTATTCTCCGGCAGCTGGTAGGTGATCGTGCCGATCCAACCGGCTTCCTGTTCGGTATGCGACAGATACACACGCAGCAGATACGAAGTCGAATAGCCGCTGCTGGCAGAAGACGTGATGATCTTATCCCCGAAATCGCACTTCACATTAGTCAGACTGGGATTGTCAACGACGTTAAAGTTCATATCGCTAAAACTCTGGCTGACATAAAGGGGCATTTCCACCCGATAGTTGTTCGCCTGCAATTCCTCCAGCGACATTTCCAGATCCGCGAATTTCAGGCACATGGTGTCCTCCAACTCGTTGGGCTCGGTGGTGGTCACGGTGACATTGTCGTCCACAGTAACAGAAAATGTATAGGAAAGACCGTTGACTACAGCTGTCAGCGTTGCCGTGCCGTAGCCCACAGCAGTGGCAGTGTTGCCGCTGACGGATACCACAGCGGTGTCCGAACTGCTCCACGATACCGGTTCCTGTAGCGTAAAGCCTTTCCGGTTGCTGTACCGGATCTTCAGCTGCAAGGTCTGGGTATCGCCGTAGGACATGACACTCTGCACAGAATCGTCCATTACAGTCACATCACTTGCGGGAACCTCCAGCTTCTGGATACACTCCCCATAGGTAAAGCTGAGGCTGTCCGAACCCCTGCTGGAACTGAATTCCGCACAGGTGGTATTGGCATAGGTTGCCGTAGAGGTGTAGAACGCACCGATACCGATATAGCGGCTGCCAGGAGAGATCATGCTTCTATAGTGACCGGCGGCACTGCTGCTGCTGTCGATCAGATAGGACTCCTTCTCGCCGTACCACTGCTCGATACCATGCAGCATATTCTTCTCACGGTTCCATGCAAGACACTCTCCGTGAGAAGCCGTCCCCGCCGGTGCCTGAATGGCAAAGCAGCTTTCTCCGTTGGTACGCACATGATCTTCTGTCTGGGAAGCCTCTGCGGCACGGATCCGTGCGATATACTCCAGTCCGTCCGACCACTGGATCGGCTCATAGTCGCTCATAGTCAGGCTGCCGCTGCCGTCAGGGTTGGGATAGCCGTTCTGGCAGGCTTCCAGCCGGTAGCTGTTGATCAAGTCCAGTGCCTCGCTGATCTGGTCAATATACGTGCCCTGAATGCCGATCAGCAGGTTGCCGGAACTCCCCTGCGATACGTCCGTTTCCAATACCGGTAGTTCTTCCGCCGAAGCAAAGCTGCCCAGCGACAGCCCTGTACAAAACAGCACCGCGGAGAGCAGCACCGCCATAACTCGTGACGGCAGGCTCCTGCTGGTGTTTGCGGTATGCGATCGTGTTTTCATCTTCACCAAACTCCTTTCGAACATATGGCATATTCTTCTATGTCTATTATACCACAAGTCAAATAATGAAATGTGAATTTTTCACGACCTTTGCAGAAAATCCAGATTTTTGGAGAAATCCACAAAGAAAAAAGCCGCCAAAGGCGACTTTCTTGCAAAATGTATAAATACTGGAAAATAATTTTCCATTTTTGGTTAGAACGACACCACGTGGAGTTCTTCCGGCAGCGTGTCCTCCAATGCTCCGCAGCAGGACACCACATACCCGCTGTCCGGCCGGAACTGCCGGAACTGCCAGCCCTGGGGGTGGCGAGTGACATCTTCCCCGTCCAACGCAAACACCGCCGTGTGCAGCGGGTAGGAGATGCCCACGCCCAAAGCCTTGACAAACGCTTCTTTCAGCGTCCAGAACCGGAAAAAAGTTTCGTCCGGCTGGGGGCTTTCCATGACAGCAAGCACCTCCTCCGGTGCAAAGGAACGCCGCAGCACCCCCTCCCGCAGAGGGCGAATGCTTTCGCAGTCTACCCCCAGCGGAAACGCCGAGATGCCACAGACTGCCAGCCCGCGGCAGTGGCTAAGGTTGAAACAGATCTCCTGCCGCTGTGGAAAAAAGGGCTTGCCGCGGGAGTCGCAGGCAATTTCCGGCAGGGACAGCCCGTAAACCTCCTGCACCGCATACGCCAGCAGCCGGTAAGCGGTTTCGTGTTCCAGAGCCTTTTTGCCGGCGGGAACGGGGGCGGCGAATAGGTGCATGGGGATTCTCCTTTCGTGAGGTGTAAAACGTTGACAAATAGATGAGTGGGCTGCCAGCCCGACTGAAAAATACCCCTCAATTGATAAAATAGTCCAGCACAGACCGCAGCGTTTCGCCGGTGCTGTCCCGCGAGATCACATTCTGCACCATGACCGGATCGTCCGTGATGATGCTGTCCACGTGGAGATTGCACAGGCTCCGCACCTCGGACATGCTGTTCACCGTCCATGCGAATATCTGCTTGCCCTGCTGATGGGCGGCGTTGACTACCTGACTGGTGACGAACACCTTGTTCAGACTGAACGCGTCCGCATATTTCAGGGAGTAGAACTGCCCGTATGCCACGCTCATGAGATAGCCGGTGCGAATCTCCGGATTGACTTCCTTGACCTTTTTCAGCGAGCTGTAGGAAAACGATGTCACATAGCAGGCATCAGTGTACTGATACTGGGTGATTAACTCTGCCACGTCCTGCTCCAGCGTATCGGAACCGTGCTTGGTGGGCTTGATCTCGATGTTCAGCCTCGCCCGCTTGTCCACGAATTGCAGCGTTTCTTCCAGCGTGGGGATTCTGGCGTTGGCATACGCCGGATCGAACCAGCTGCCTGCGTCCAGATTCTGAATGTCCGCATAGTCCACGTCCCAGATGTCCTTGTTCACACCGGTGGTGCGTTTCAGATTGGAATCGTGCATCACCACCAGTACGCCGTCCCTGGTCTGCTGCACGTCCAGTTCAATGAAATCCGCCCCCACCGAAATGGCATCGGAAAAGGCGTAGAGGGTGTTCTCCGGTGCATCGGCAGAAAGTCCCCGATGTGCCATAACGGTGGGATTCTGGAACAGTGCCAGACGGAAATTCGCCTTGCCGGTGAAAACGCTGTACACATACGAAAGATTCAGCCCCAGAGCCGCCACCGTAAAGCAGCATGCCGTCAGAACTGCCGTGCTCCGGCGAAACGGCTTGGCACTCCGGCTCAACGGAACCGGTTCCGGAAGCACCACCTCCGGCATCTGCACACAGCGTTTCTCCAGCAGAGCCGTCAGGTGTGCCATGCAGATCGGCGTGGCAAAAAACGAGAAACTCCACAGCACGATCTGAATCAGCAGTTTCAGGATCCGCATTGCCTGCGACATAATGAGATCATTGCTTCCGGTAGCACGAATCACCATCAGCACGACCACTGTAATCATACACAGGAACACCAGCAAAGCGGCGAAATAGCAGCAGTTCCACACCAGCACGGAGAAAAACGTCTGCCAGAAACGCCCCCGCACCAGCTGAACGCTGGTGGCTCTGGCACTGCGGTAGCTGCACTGGTTCTGAGTGAACAGCACGCTGGAAAAGACCCAGCGAACAGAAAGCAGACAGCACAGAATGATCGCTGCCACATAAATCGGCAGCAGGAATTCCTTTTTCGTCATATAGTAGGCGAGAAAATCCGGAATGCCCATTGCGGTAAAAATACCGGAAGTCGCCGAAAACTGCATCAGCGGAATCAGCACCAGCAGATGCAGCACCAGAAACGGTCCGCCGCCCCGAAAGAAGTGCAGCACCGACTGCAAACCGGAACGCACCATTCGCCCCAGCGTGGTACGAACTTTCTGAAAGCGGGACTGCCGGAAACAGGTACAGACTGCCGCAATTTCAAACAGGGTATACAACGCCGCCAGCAGCAACAGCACTGCCAGCAGCAGAATCGTCCACGGGGAACGGAGAAACTGTAACAGGTTGGATGTGGTGAGATATTTCAGCTTCGCCAGCTGGATCGCCAGCTGGATCAAGCCGGCACATGCCGGTGCAATCACCAGCAGCGTCACCAGTTTCCAAAGAATTTCAAACAGTATCAGCGGTTTCCAGTGTGCTGTCAGCCGCCGCATGCCAACCCAGAATTGTACCACAGAAGTCCCTCCTTTTCCGGACAGTGCCGCCACAAATGTTCTCCTGTTCAGTTTAGCATATTTTTTACCAGAAGTCAATGCAACCACAAAAATGAACACGCCCAGCCCCATTTTTCTCACCCATAAATTGCATAGGCAACACCCCACGAAGCCGCCTGATTGTTTTATGCAGAGTTCCCTTTACAGAACCAAAAAAGCGGCACAGAAATTCTGTACCGCTTTTCTTGTTCTAAATTTCAAAAAGCCTACTGTAGCAATCCCTGATTCAGGAGCATCTGCATCAGCAGCAGAACGTCACAGTTGTCCAGATACCCGTCACCGTTGATGTCAGCACTTTGAGATGCGGCATCTCCTGTGGGAATCTGCCCCAGCAGCATGTGATTCAGCATCACCAGATCAGACAGATCTGTCTGATTGTCGACGTTGACATCGCCGGCAGCTTCGCTGTCGCCGGATACCACACGAACGCTACAGGTATGCACCTGCCCGTCATACAGCACAGACACCTCTGCCGTTCCCACACGGTTGCAGGTGAGCATGATTTCCGCGGAGGTGTTTCCAGGAGCAAGCTTGACAATATCTGTATCCGAACTCATCCAGACACAGTCGTCCCCGTTGCCCTCTGCCGGATAAAATTGCAGGCGGCTGGTTTGTCCGGCACGTACCCGCAGTGTTGTCCGGTTCAGGTGGTCAGTCTTGATTGCAGTGGTATATCCTGTGGTAGTCGCTGCTGTAGTTTCTGTAGAAGTCACAGTGGTTTCTGTCACCGTTTCCGTGGTAGTTTCTGTGGTTTCCGTAGTCGTTTCTGTTGTAGTTTCGGCAGAAGTCGTTTCCATAACAGTGGTGGTTTCTGTTTCCGAAATCGTCGTTTCTTCCGTCGCGGCGGTCGTTGTCACAGTGGTTTCTGTTTCGATAGTCTGTTCCGCCGAAGTGGTCGTTTCCGCCGGTGTTGTGGTTGCGGCTTCCGTGATGCGGATCGAGCCGGAAACCAGTGCCGGAGAAGAACGGGAACCGTCGGCGATCTCTACCGTGGCTACTGCACCGGTAGGCGAGAGCGATACCGCAGACAGGTCGATCACATCGCCTGCCTTGACGCTTTCGTCCAGCTTGATCTTCAGCACGCCCAGCGTGGTGCCGCTGTAGACATACCCGCTGTTGGGGTCTACGCTGCGGAATTCCAGCCAGCTGGAGCTTGCCCCTGCACTGGACCGCTGGCTAAAGTCGTCCATTACACCGATCTGATCGATGTTCACACTTTGCAGTTCCTTCGCCTGTGCAATGGTTTCGTCATAGAAAACGCCCATAGACAGATAGGACAGACCGGTATTCCGTTTCAGGACAATGGGCACATCTACCACATAGCTCTTGAGCCACAAATGATAGGTATCAATTTCCACATCGCTGATCTTTACGGTTGCCGCCGCAGTCAGCTCGTTTGCCGACACCAGACTGATGGTGCCCTTTTGCATGTTCAGGTCACCAAAGGTGCCCTTGGTGCTGACGATAATCATGCTGTCGCCGTCGGGGCTCAGTTCCTGCGGATTCAGCATAATCTTGTCGCCCAGCGATATATCCGACCGCACACGGAACGTCAGCGTACACAGTGCCGTTCCCGTAAAAGCATCATAGGGACCGCGATAGAGAAACTGCATCCAGATGCCGTTGTTGTCATCGGAATAGGTTTCGATCATGCCCAGATTCTTGGTATCATCACAGGTGCAGCTGACAATGCTCAGGTCGTTAGTGTCCCAGCTGACACCAAACGCCAGCATCGTAAAGCAGCTGTTTGATGTGATCGTAATCGGCACGGAGATCAGGTGATCGCTCTGCTCCAGATCTTCCATGGAAATGGAAATGTCCGGAATCGTCACCTTACCGAATGCAAAAGAATTCGCCGCCTGGGTGGAAGTGGCAAAAATTCTGCCGTTGTTGATGGTCAGCGTACCCGCAGTGCCGGAGCGGTTGGCGACCGATGCCTCTGTATCTCCATCACTGCTGCAGCCGGTAATGTCATAGATCGACCCCGGCTTCGTATTGTCCGGTACTGTGAACCGCAGCGTACAGATGTCGCTGCCGGTATAGGTGCTGTCGGCAATGACATGGATCCACCCGACACCGTTTTGGTTGTCAATGGTGGGGATCAGAGAAAGCCCTTCCGGTATATCGCCCGACGGCGGTTCTGCCGTCATCTTGCTGGCATCCCAGCGGAAGCCAAACACCATATCGCTAAAGCCATTGTTCGCTTCTGCGGTCACCGGCACTTCTACCATATAGTCGTTCTCATCCAGATCCCGCATAGAAGGTCTGACTTCTCCGATTTGCAGTTTTACTTCCGGCACAACGCTGTCCACAATGGTGATCGTACCGGAAACAATATTCAGGTCATGTGATTTCATCGTGTTGTCTTTGTACAGAGCCTTGTTGTCGGCATAGTCCGCATAAGCCCCTTCCAGCACAAATGTATCCCCCACCTTGACATCCGGATTGATCTCTGCTGTCAGGGAACTGATATTGGTTTCCTTGCAGTCGTTCTCAATGAACATCATCCAGATCTGCCTTTTGTCATTGGCAATGGTGAGAATCGGCAGCTTCATGTTGCCGGTAGAACGTGCACCCTGCACGGACATGCGTGTCACATCCCATTTTACACCAAATTGCAGAACGGTAAAGCCGGGGTTATTGGGCATGGTGACCGGCACAGTGACCATATAGTGGTTTTTGATCAGCTGATCCAGCTCGATCGAAATGTTCCCTATAATAATATCGCCGGAATTGTCGGCAGACTGCTGTGCATCTGCCCCGTCCGTTACCTCCGGTGTATTCCCGTCTGCCTCTGCCAGTGCAGAAACAGCTTCGGCTCCGCCCGCAAGCACCAATGTTGTGCATACCAGAAATACTGCCATTAAAATCGCCATCATTTTTTGCCAAATGCGTTTCATCGTGTATCCTTCCTCTCATTGCCAAATCGGAAAACGCACAGAACCTTCTATCCAATATTATAGCACTATTATACATTTTTGTCAACGGATTTTAAGTCTGTTTGTATGAATGTACAAATGCCGAATTCGCTTTTTGTGTATTTGGTGCTTTTTGGTGGATTTCCCTCTTTATAGTTAGTTTACCATACCCTGCATGTTCTGTCAATTGACGGAATGGATAAAAGAACCTCGCTGATTCGTGTATTTCTTATGCGGATTTGTGGGATACAATATTGACATTTTCCAGTGCAACGTACAAAAAAACCGCACCGCTTTCTGCTTGTACGCAGACCTGCGGTGCGGTTTTTTTCGAATTGTTTAAAGGACAGCTCACTGGTGCAGATAGGACTTTACCAGAGCCTGTAACAGTTCGTCCCGATCGATATGACGGATCAGGCTTCTTGCATTGTTGTATGTGGTTATGTAGGTGGGATCCTCGGAGAGAATGTAGCCTACAATCTGATTCACCGGATTATATCCCTTTTTCGTGAGTGCATCATATACAAGCATCAGCGTTTTCTTCATTTCGATCTCTTTTTCGTCATTGACGGAAAACGTCATTGTTTTATCATACATGAAAATTCTACCTCCTTCGGAACTTGGATACTCTTTTATTATACCCGAATTTTCGTAAATGTACAAGGGATTCCCACTTTTTTTGCCGTTTTGCATTTGAATGCACCTTGTTTTTTGTGCAACATGACGAATCGACAGCCGATTCCCCAAAGGATACCCTATGTAACCGGAGGAAAAATCCTCCGGTACGCGTGTTCAGCACTCTGTGCCGCAGCGTTTGACAAAGGAATCACAGTTGGTGCATTCCGGTACAGTGGGGTTGGATTCGTGAGTGCCCACACAGATGCAGTCCAGACCGCAGTAGTTTTCGCTGACCATGTTGTGCTTGCACTGGGTCACGGAACAGTGAATGTTGCTGTTTTTCTTTTTGATCTCCATAATGATCGCTCCAGTTCTGAAAGAAGTTACCGCCGCAGGTTCCGGCGAACGGTACACTTTCAGTATGCCCGAAGCGGGCGGAGTTATGCAGGAAAATTTTGGACAATACCGCACAAAAATTGTGTGGTATTGTCGTAGATCATAGGGTTCTCCTTGGATTTCATGGGCAAGAACAGTTATTTCCCGTTTTCCTTTTTCCACTCCAGATATTCCTCATAAGTGCCCTGCCGGTCGATGCAGCCTTCCGGTGTGATCTCAATAATGCGGTTTGCCACAGTTTCCAGAATCTCGTGGTCGTGAGAGGACAGAATGACTACGCCCTTGAAGTTCACCAGACCGTTATTGACAGCGGTGATGCTCTCCAGATCGAGGTGGTTGGTAGGTCTGTCCAGAAGCAGTACGTTGGAGTGGAACAGCATCATGCGGGCAAACATGCAGCGAACCTTTTCGCCGCCGGACAGCACCTTGACCGGCTTATAAATATCATCGCCGGAGAACAGCATTCTGCCCAGGAAGCCCCGCAGGAACGTTTCGGTTTCGTCCGATGTGGAATACTGGCGGATCCAGTCCAGAATGGAATCATCGTTGTCGTTGAAGTATGCGGAGTTATCCACCGGAAAATAGGAAGTGGAAGTAGACACGCCCCATTTGAACGTACCCTCATCCGGCTGTTCTTCCTCCATGAGAATCTTGAACAGCATGGTGATCGCCTGTTCGCTCTCGCCGATAAACGCCACCTTGTCGGTACGTCCCAGCGTAAAGCTGACGTTGTTCAGCAGCTTCACGCCGTCCACAGTCTTGGAGATGCCACTGACCTGCAACACTTCCTTGCCCAGTTCCCGATCCATATCGAAGCCGATAAAGGGATAGCGGCGGCTGGACGCAGGGAGTTCTTCCACAGTCAGGTTGTCCAGCAGCTTCCGGCGGGAAGTCGCCTGTTTGGACTTGGACTTATTGGCGGAGAAGCGGGCAATAAAGGTTTTCAGTTCGGCGATTTTATCTTCAACCTTTTTGTTCTGCTGTTTGATGAGCCGCTGCATCATCTGGCTAGATTCGTACCAGAATTCGTAGTTGCCCACATACATTTTGATTTTGGTATAGTCAATATCCACGATATGAGTGCAAACGTCATTGAGGAAGTGGCGGTCATGGGAAACCACGATAACAGTACCGAAGTACTCGGACAAAAAGTCCTCCAGCCACGCAATGGCATCAATATCCAGATGGTTGGTCGGCTCGTCCATGAGGATAATATCCGGATTGCCGAACAGAGCCTGTGCCAGCAGGACTTTCACCTTTTCATTACCGGAGAGGTCTGCCATTTGCTGATAGAGCAGTTCTTCCGGCAGACCCAGCCCCTGAATCAGCTTGGAAGCGTTGGATTCCGCCTCCCAGCCGTCCAGTTCAGCGAATTCCGCTTCCAGTTCAGAAGCCAGAATGCCGTCCTCCTCGGTAAAATCCTCCTTGGCATAGAGGGCATCTTTCTGCTGCATGATGTCGTACAGCCGCTGGTTGCCCATAATAATGGTATTCAGAACGGTATAGGCATCATAGGCGAAGTGATCCTGTTTGAGGACACTCATGCGGAGATTTTTCGGAATGGTCACTTCACCGGTAGTAGGTTTCAGCTGACCGCAGAGAATTTTCAGGAATGTGGATTTTCCGGCACCGTTTGCACCGATAACACCGTAGCAGTTGCCCTGGGTAAATTTCAGGTTTACATCTTTGAACAGCGGCTCGCCGCTGAAGTTTAAGCTAAGATCGCTGATAGTGATCATGTAAGAGATTCCTCCCGCATTATTTTTCAATTAGAATCAGTATACCACATAAACCGCTGTTTTCACAGATAATTTACAGATGCAGCCGTATTTTTGTTCATGTTGTCTTGAAACGACACCCAGAATGCTATATACTATATTTATAAATATCAATCCCTATTTGTTTCAGGAGGTTTTTCCCTATGTCTAACCTGATGGAAGTTATCAAGTCTCGCCGCTCTACGCGCGCGTTCAAGTCCGAGCTGCCGCCGAAGGATCAGATCATGCAGATTGTTGAAGCTGCTGAATGGGCGCCTTCCGGCATGGGCAAGTACCTGTGGCACTTTACCGTGATTTACAATGCAGAGAAGTCGCTCAAGCTGGCTCGTGCCGTAGCCGAGGCAGGGTATCATGTCA
>OHAY01002419.1_pt1 | contig 14785 bp, 8 predicted proteins | sample 1577191 | NCBI WGS metagenome assembly OHAY01 (sample SAMEA3541504, study PRJEB24748) | human gut metagenome | biome: human gut; feature: human-associated habitat; material: faeces | place: China | collected 2012 | reverse complement strand
GCCAAAGCTTTACCTTCGGCAGCTACATCTGTTATGGTTACCTTCTCTAATAGAGGGAGCTCTTTCTTCTTTCTAGCCACTTTCTAAATAAGTTAATTTGGGGCAAAAATAAGCATTTTCTCCGAATTTCTCCCTATAAAACGAAATATATTAAAATTGCAAAGTAGAAATTGCAATTTCTGCTGTTTTTTTTCATTAATTCGTTTGGAAATAAATAAAATATGTATAGTTTTGCGATTACAATTTTTGAACGAGTTAACTTTAAATACATTATTTATGGAGAAAAAAAGAGTTTATACCTTCGGAAACGGAAAAGCAGAAGGTAAAGCAGACATGAGAGAACTGCTTGGTGGAAAAGGTGCTAACCTGGCTGAAATGAATCTGATCGGTGTACCCGTTCCTCCGGGTTTCACAATCACTACCGAAGTATGTACAGAATATTATGATTTAGGAAAAGATAAAGTTGTAGAACTACTCAGAGAAGATGTTGAAAAAGCTATCGCCAACATTGAGAACCTGATGAATTCTAAATTTGGTGATGTAGAGAATCCCTTATTGGTTTCTGTACGTTCCGGTGCTCGCGCTTCTATGCCGGGTATGATGGACACTATTCTGAATCTGGGTTTAAACGATGAAGTAGTAGAAGGGTTAACCCGTAAGACCGGTCGTCCCCGTTTTGCATGGGACTCTTATCGTCGTTTTGTCCAAATGTATGGTGATGTGGTTTTAGGTATGAAGCCCGTAAATAAAGATGACATTGACCCATTTGAAGCTATTATCGAAGAAGTAAAAGAAGCCAAAGGTGTAAAACTGGATAACGAATTGGAAGTAGAAGACCTGAAAGAGTTGGTAAAACATTTTAAAGCAGCTGTTAAGGAACAAACCGGCCAAGACTTTCCGACTAGTGCTTACGAACAACTTTGGGGTGCTGTCTGTGCTGTATTCCGCAGCTGGATGAATGAACGAGCTATTCTTTACCGCAAAATGGAAGGTATTCCTGCAGAATGGGGTACTGCAGTAACCGTTCAGGCAATGGTGTTCGGTAATATGGGAGACACTTCTGCAACAGGTGTATGTTTCTCTCGCGATGCCGGTAACGGTGAAGATCTGTTCAATGGTGAATATTTAATTAACGCCCAAGGTGAAGACGTGGTTGCCGGTATCCGTACTCCGCAGCAGATTACCAAAATCGGTTCTCAGCGTTGGGCCGAGCGTGCCGGTATCTCTGAAGAAGAACGTGTAGCCAAATATCCTTCCATGGAAGAGGCTATGCCGGAAATCTATAAAGAGTTGGATGCGCTTCAGACTAAATTGGAAGACCACTACCGTGATATGCAAGACATGGAATTTACTGTACAAGAAGGAAAATTGTGGTTCTTGCAGACTCGTAACGGTAAACGTACCGGTGCCGCTATGGTAAAAATTGCCATGGATTTGTTGCGTCAGGGAATGATTGATGAAAAGACAGCGTTGAAACGTTGTGAGCCTAATAAATTGGATGAACTACTTCATCCCGTATTCGATAAACAGGCGTTAAAAGAAGCCAAAGTATTGACTCGAGGCTTGCCCGCTTCTCCGGGTGCAGCTACCGGTCAGGTTGTATTCTTTGCCGAAGATGCTGCTAAATGGGCAGCAGATGGTAAGAAAGTGGTCATGGTACAGAATCTGGGATATTTGAAGGGACGTTTAAATAAAAAATGTTATCCCCTTATGTGGAATCTGATTGACAGCCATGATACAGCAAGATTTTTACATCTCTGTAATGGCAATAAGAAAAAACAGCATTTGGCAGCGGCTTTTCAGCTGTTATTGCCGGGAATGCCTATGATTTATTATGGAGATGAGTTTGCTATGCCGGGGGCAAACGATCCTGATTGCAGGCGGGGCATGTACTGGGATGAAGAATATCAGGACAAAGAGATGTATGAATGGTATAAACAGCTGCTTTGGATTCGAAAAAAACATGCGTGCATTTCAGAAGGCGAACTGATCGGGTCAATTACAAAGGATGAGGAAGAAACAATTGTCCTGATCAGGAAAAATGTCGAAGAGACAATTGCCTTGATTTTTAATTGCAGCAGTAATGCAAGGAACTTTAGTGAGTATGAGGGAAAATATAATTTACTTAGAGATGAGCCGTTTGATGGAAAAGTTGAGGGGCTTGATGCTGCAGTGATCGTACTTTAAGAATATTTAAGAATGATTCCTGCCTGCGTATATGATTGCTTCGAAACTTTAAATAAAAGCAGGTTTAGATACATTGAAAAATAATTTCAGTGTATCTGAACCTGTTTTCTTTTTTTAATGAACATAGAGGCAGCCTGTGCGAAGAATAAATGATACATAGCTGCAGAATCGTATGTAGAAAGAAAACGAATATAATATATTTAGACAAACTTTATTTTTTATTTATATATAAACCTGAAAAAGATGGTATTATTGAATATATAAGGAAACTGTCAAAATATACTATATACAGAGGTAGGCGTATGGGTAGATTAGTAGAGTTTCAGAATGTGAAAAAAACCTATCATATGGGAGAAGTCGAAATTCATGCTGTAGATGGCGTGGATTTTGAAATAAACGAAGGCGAATTTGTGGTCATTGTCGGACCAAGTGGTGCCGGAAAAACAACCGTATTGAATATTCTTGGGGGAATGGACAAGGCTACAAGCGGACACGTTATCGTTGACGGTGTTGATATCAGCTCGTTTAATAGCAGGCAGCTGACATCATACAGAAGAGATGACATAGGGTTTGTATTTCAGTTTTATAATCTTGTTCAAAATCTGACTGCACTTGAGAATGTTGAGCTGGCATTGCAGATATGCAAAGATCCGCTGGATGCGAGAGAAGTTTTAACGGATGTCGGATTACAAGACAGAATGTTGAATTTCCCTGCACAGTTATCCGGAGGGGAACAGCAGCGTGTTGCTATTGCAAGGGCACTTGCAAAGAATCCGAAACTTCTTTTGTGTGATGAACCGACAGGAGCATTGGACTATCAGACAGGTAAAGCCATTTTAAAATTACTTCAGGATACATGCAGACAAAAAGGGATGACAGTTGTTGTAATTACTCATAATATGGCAATTGCACCGATGGCAGATCAGGTAATCCGCTTTAAAAATGGACAGGTAAGGAATATTACACGAAACAGTGAGCCAACACCGGTTGAACAGATTGAATGGTAGGTGACTGCTATGAAAAAGAAAGCACTGACCAAAGAATTTTTTATGTCCATAAAAAAGACATACAATCGATTCATATCTATTTGCCTGATCGTTATGCTGGGGACTGCTTTTTTTGCAGGGGTGAAAGCAGCAGAACCGGATATGCAGGAATCAGCGGATATCTTTTTTGACGACAGTAAGTTAATGGATATCAGAGTGCTGTCTACATTAGGATTAACGGAAGATGATGTTACCGCAATTTCTGCAATTGAAGGTGTAGAATCTGCGATACCTGTGTATACATATGATGTTTTGACGGAGAAAGATGAAAAGCAGCATGTGATCAAGCTAATGTCAGAAACAACAGATATAAATAAAATTACTGTGACAGAAGGCAGGATGCCGCAGGAATCCGGAGAATGTCTGGCAGACTGGCTTTTGGAACAAAATTATGGGTATAAAATCGGAGATAAGATCACAATCAGCTCCGGAGATGACAAGGCAATTGAAGACATTGTCAATACGCAGACATATACGATCACCGGATTCGGAAAATCGTCATATTATCTTGATCTGACAAGGGATTCCAGCACGATTGGTAATGGTTCCATGTCAGGATTTCTGATTATTCCGGAAGATAATTTTACGCTAGAAGCATTTACGGAAATCGATGTTCTTGTTGATGGTGCGATAGCATTGGATTGTTATAGTGATGCTTATGAAGATGCTGTTGATGAAGTTACACAGAAAATCAAAGATATTGCAGGAGATCGATGCGAAATACGATATGCCGAAGTTGTACGTGAGGCACAGGATGCGATAGCTGAAGCTGAGACAGAGGTTTCTGATGGTGAACAAGAACTTGCAGATGCAAAAGAGAAATTAGAGGATGGATGGGAACAGCTTGCAGATGCAAAGAAGGAAGTTGCAGAAGGCCAGACGGAGCTTGCAGATGCGAAAACGCAGGTCAGTGATGGGGAAAAGGAGCTTGATGAAGCTAAGGATAAAGTTGCTGACGGTGAAAAGGAACTGGCAGACGCAAAAACACAGCTTGCAGATGGACAGAATCAGATCAGTCAGGCAAAGCAGCAGATTTCAGATGGTGAGGCTTCTATCGCAGCGTATAATACAGAATTAGACAATGGAAGAAAGCAGCTTGAGAGTGCTGCAGGGCAGCTTGCAGATGCGAAAACCGGATTAGAAACATTAAAATCAGGGATTGGGCAGATGGAAGATGCTTTAAATGCCAGTCAGACGGAACTGGATGCTTCCGGTGAGGATTTAAAACAGGCAAGAACAGAACTTGAAGCGAACCGTGGGCAGATCGATGGTTACAGAACGCTTGTCGCAACAATGGATTCACAAATAAATGATCTGCAGACACAGATGGATCTTCTTGTTGAGGGCAGCGAAGACTGGCAGACATTAAATACTCAGATGCAGGCTCTGATCACACAAAGAGATGCGATGCAGGTTGGTATTGCTGAATTTGATCAAAACGAAGCATTGCTTTTACAAAATGAAGCGGCTTATGAAGAAGGAAAAAAGGCATTAGATGCAAAATGGGCAGAGCTTGCTACATTGAAAAAAACATACGACAGCGGCATGGCAGACTACACGGCAGGTATGTCGGCATATGAAGACAACCTGTCAGAATTAAATGCAAATCAGGCGAAGCTTAATGCACAAAAACAGGTATTAACCGAGTCAAAACAAACCATTGCGGCGAAAGAGCAGGAATTAGCTTCTGCACAAAACACTATTGCAGAAAATGAAGCCTCCTTAGATTCAGCGAAAGCCGAAATCGCAGAAAATGAGAAAAAATTAAATGATGCACAGTCAGAGATAAATAAAAATGAGAAGAAACTGGCAGATGCAAAAAATGAGATCAAAGAAAATGAACAAAAGCTGACAGATGGTCAGGCTGAATATGATGCCGAATATGAAGAAAATCATCAAAAGCTTGAAGATGCGAAGGCTGACATTATCCAGGCGAAAGCAGATCTTGCTGATGTTGATGTACCGGAGTGGTATGTACTCGACCGTAATTATATCACTACCTGTGTTGCATATGCCCAGGATTCAGAACGTATAGGAAATATTGGAAATGTTTTTCCGGTTATATTTTTCCTTGTGGCAGCACTCGTCAGTCTGACAACGATGACGAGAATGGTGGAAGAAGAACGTGTTCAGATCGGTACACTGAAAGCGTTGGGATATAGGAAATCCAGTATTGCAGCAAAATACGTCATGTATGCATTTCTTGCTACGATGTTAGGCGGCACGATCGGTACTTTGATCGGACAGATTATTTTTCCGGCAGTCATTATGAATGCCTATAAGATCGCATATGTTACATTGACAGATTTTGTGACACCGATCCATTTAAAATATTCTCTGATTTCAATGATCGCTGCGGTTGTCAGTACCACGGCTGCCACGCTTGCGGCATGCTATAAAGAACTTCTTGCTGCACCGGCGGAATTGATGAGACCGGCTGCACCTAAAATCGGAAAACGGGTTTTTCTGGAGAAAATTACATTTATATGGAAACATCTTAATTTTTCCAATAAAGCGGCAGTGAGAAATCTGTTCCGATACAAGAAACGTTTGTTTATGACTGTACTTGGCATTGGCGGTTGTATGGGATTACTTCTTGTTGGATTTGGTGTAAAAGATTCCATCATGACGATCGGAGACAGGCAATACAATTTCATTCATACATACCAGGTTAAGATGACACTGGCCGATGCGGATACGGATGAAGAGAAACAGGAAGTTTTGGACAGTGTTCTTAAGGAGTCGACGACAAAGGCAGCTATGCTCAGTCATGAATCTACGATTGATGCATGTTGTGGAGCCAATGGAGAAAAGAAGCAAAGCACGTATTTGTTCATCCCATCCGACGCGGATGAGTTAGATGAATTTGTATCTTTGCAGAATCGTATATCCGGGCAAAAATACACGTTAGATGATGAAGGTGTGATCATTTCAGAAAAGCTGGCAACTTTGCTGGATGTATCCGAGGGTGACGATATTTATCTTGAGGTTTCAAGCTTAAATTATAAACCTGTTAAGGTAATGCACATTGCGGAAAATTATTATTACCATTATGTTTATATGACACCGGAATGCTACCAGTCATTATTTGGGAAAGATATTGAGTATGATGAAATATTTGTCGTAAATAAAGACCCGGAAGATATTTCTTATGAAAATGATTTTTCGGCAAAATATCTTGATAACAATGCAGTGTCAGGAATCACATTTACGCGTACAATATCAGACCGGATAGAATCAATGATCACAAGTATGAATATTGTTACCTATGTACTTGTTGTGTCTGCAGGACTGCTTGCATTTATTGTTTTATACAATTTAAATAACATTAACATCAGTGAGCGTCAGAGGGAGCTGGCGACGCTGAAAGTGCTTGGCTTTTATGATGGGGAAATATCAATGTATGTATTCAGGGAAAATATTATGCTGACAGTGCTCGGTACAATTTTTGGTATTTTCTTTGGAATATGGCTGCACCGGTTTGTCATCTTAACAGCAGAACTTGATATTATGATGTTTGGCCGGCAGATTTATACAAAAAGTTATATCTATAGTATTTTACTTACAATCGGTTTTTCTATTATTGTGAATATCGTGATGCATTGGAAAATGAAAAAAATAGATATGATCGAATCATTAAAGAGCGTCGAATAACTTCTGCTTGCGTATATTATTTGCAGACAGTATAATCGTATGGTCAGTCAATTGACATATATGAATACTAAGAACTAAGGAAGAACTACTGTATGTTAAATAAAAAAGATTTCTTAAAATATGCATCGACATTAGCATTTCCGATTATGCTCCAAAATCTGATCGGAACATTGGTAAACATCGCCGACACGGTAATGCTTGGATACGTGAGCCAGACTGCCATGTCGGCTTCATCGCTTGCGAACCAGTATACGTTTATTCTTTTCTGTTTATATTATGGTATGGCAACAGGTACTTCGGTTTTATGTGCCCAGTACTGGGGAAAAGGTGATAAAAAGACGGTAGAGAAGATTCTGGGGCTCGCAGAACGGATCTCCCTGATTATCTCGCTTATATTTTTTGTTATCTCCTTTACTATGCCAACGTCAATTATGAAGATTTTTACAAACAGTCCTGAGACGATCGCTGCAGGAAGTGAGTATCTGAAGGTGATTTCATTTTCATTTGTATTCATGGGATTCTCACAGATTTTTATGAGTGCGCTCCGAAGCATCGGAAAAATCATGCTGCCGTCGGTTACATATATTGTTTCGCTTTGTGTGAATGTACTTTGTAATGCAACTTTTATTTTTGGATTGTTTGGTCTTCCAAAGCTCGGTGTTACCGGTGTTGCACTTGGTACTGTGATTGCCAGAATCTCAGAAGTGCTGATCTGTCTGATTTACTCATTGCGCAGTTCAGACGTCAGATTCAGAATAAAATATTTTTTTGCAAAATCAGATATTTTATTACAGGACTTTATAAAAATTGCAACTCCGGCCGTGATAAATGACGTTGTCTGGAGCTTTGCCAATTCAGCGTTTGCAGCAATTCTTGGACATATTGGAGATGATATGGTTGCAGCAAATGCCGTTGCTGTTATGGTGGTAAATATCGGTGCTATCGCCTGTCGTGGTTTTGCCAACGCTACTACGATCATTGTCAGCCAGGAGCTTGGGAAAGACCGCATTGATACAGCCAGAGAGTACGGGAAACGAATGCTTACAATAACATTTATTGTCAGCCTGATCGGATGTGCCGTTATTCTGGCGATCCGCCCTGTGATACTGAATTTCTACCGGGATAAATTAACAGAAACGGCTATTTATTATCTTGGCATTTTTATCATTATGACAACCTGGCGTTTTGTGGGCGAAGGCATTAATACCTGTCTCATATGCGGCTGCTTCAGGGGTGGCGGTGATGCCAGATTTGGAATGATCGTAGATGCCATATTTATGTGGCTTGTTGCAGTCCCACTTACCTTCCTTGCAGCATATGTTTTCAAACTGCCGCCTGTCTGGGTATACTTTGTCATGACACTGGACGAGTTTGAAAAAATGCCTGTGGTATTTATTCACTATTTCAGAAATAAATGGCTTACGAATATTACCAGAGATTTTGAGTGATGGCGATTACTGTAATGTTTTCTAAAATTGACAAAAACAGTTAAAAAAGAGATTGACAAATCAACATGAACGATGTATATTTTCAACATGAACAGCGTTCAGATATGAACAATAAAAGAAATGCCGGAATGTCAAAGGGGGAAATCATGAATCGTCTTGCTACTTCAAAAGAAGATATATTGGCTGCCAGCAGGGAGCTGATCAAAGAAAACGGATGGGCGGCTGTAAGCATAAGATCAGTTGCAGCGAAATGTTCCGTTTCAGCCGGTACGATTTATAATTACTACGAATCCAAGGCAGAGCTGCTTGGTGCTACCATCGAGAGCGTCTGGCAGGAAATCTTTTTTCACCCGGAAGACGAGCAGGTATTTCATGATGTTACAACTTGCATTTCATGGATTTATGAACGGTTCAAATATGGCAATAAGCGGTTTCCGGGATTTTTCTCTTTACATTCCTTTGGTTTTATGAAGGAAGGGAAGGATGATGGAAAGAAAAGGATGATGCGCACATGGGAACATATTTTAAATGGACTATGTGAAGTTTTAAAAAATGATCCTAAGATCCGTCCGGGCGTATTCGATGAGAATTTTACAGAAATGCAGTTTGCAGAAATCCTGTTTTCCCTCATGCTGGTGTCAGTGATCCGTGAAGATTATGATCCGTCCTCTGTGTTAATGCTTATCAACAAAACATTATATTAAAAGCAGTTATTGTTCACATTGTGTGTGATCAGTAACGGAAATTCTCCCACTTTGAAAGTGGGAAAATTTTTGAACCAAAATGAACAGCGTTCATATATCGTGATTTTTAAATGTTTGCAATTAGGTTGAGACTGTTTTCGCAGTGCAACGTAATTCAATATAAAATTTTAAAATAAGAAAGGAAATTTATCATGCAGGCAATTGTAGAAACTTTATTTGACACCGTATATTTAATCTCGGTAATCACGATCGGAATTTTAATGATCAGAAAGAGCAAAGGAAACCGCCAGTTTACTATGTTTGGAATTATGGCAGTTCTTTTGGGAAGTGGAGATGCATTCCATCTGGTTCCACGTGCACTGGCTCTTTGCACAACAGGTCTTGAGAACTTTACTGTACAGTTAGGACTGGGCAAATGGATCACATCTGTAACGATGACAATCTTTTACGTTGTACTTTATCACATCTGGCGTGAACGCTATCAGATCAAAGGTCATAATGCAGCGACAGCAGCTGTTTACAGTCTTGCAGGATTAAGAATTATTTTGTGTATGATGCCACAGAATAACTGGCTTAGTGCATCAGCTCCGCTTTCCTGGGGTATTTACCGTAATATTCCGTTTGCACTGATGGGAATCCTGATCATTGTTTTATTCTATAAAAGCGCAAAAGAGAACAATGACAAGTCTTTCCGCTTTATGTGGCTGACAATCGTTTTAAGCTTTGCATTCTATATCCCGGTTGTGCTGTGGGCGGATGTCATTCCGATGATCGGTATGCTGATGATCCCTAAGACATGTGCATATGTCTGGACAGTCGTGATCGGTTACAATGCGATGAACAAAGAGATCGCTTAAGAAAAACTTTTTTGTGTAACAATAAGAGGGCATATGTTCATCGACGGTGAATAAAGTAATAAAAACGCTGAATTTAAAAAAAACAGTGATTTTCTTTTGGAAAAGTAGTATTATTTCACTGTAGATGAAAGGAGTGTGTGGATATGGAGCCATATAAAGCAAAAAAAATGCCTTTAGAATACAAAATTGATAAAGAAATGCTGATGTTGATATCAGAAGCAAATGTGAAGTATGGGGAATATAAGTCTCTTTTAAACACTTTGGAATTTGATGCAGGTTTCTTCCTGGATTCTGTTATTTTGAATGAAAGTTATAAATCAACACAGATCGAGGGTATCCAGATTTCACAAGATGAGATGTACTACCTGAAGTACATGGAAATAACGGATGATAGCAGAGAAATTCAAAATCTTAAAAAGACAATAGAATATGCATCTTCAAATTTACAGGTGGGAAATAAGATCAGCTATGAGCTTGTCAATGAAATGCATAGGATCATACTGGATAGTGTCCGTGGATCACAGCGAACTCCAGGTCAAATAAGAACTACACAAAATTGGATCGGACCAAGGGGATGTACCATTGATACCGCAACATTTGTTCCGCCAATTCCTGAAGAGGTATATGGATTGCTCAAAAATCTATATGAATACATGAATGATGAATTTGAGGATCCGTTGTTGGTAAATATTGCCTTATCGCATATGCAGTTTGAAACTATTCATGCGTATAAGGATGGAAACGGACGTCTTGGCAGAGCCTTGATACCGGTACAAATGGCGATGTTGGATCAAAGCACACCTATTTTGTATATGTCAGAGATACTTGAGTTATATAAACCGTCATATCAGAGAAATCTGATGGAATGTAGACGAGGAAATGTATCAGGATATATTAAGTTCTTCTTACAATGTATTATTGACCAGTGTAATGCATATATTTACAAGTTGGATAGAATCAAAGAAATATATAAAGAAGACATGAAAACTATTGAAGCAATAAAAGGTAATTCTGTTTATAAGATAATGCCGGTTATCATGAAACAGATTGTTTTTACTAAAAAAGAGATTCAAGAGTTATCTGGGGTATCTCCAAATGTTGTTTCAAAAATTATTAATCAGTTAGTTGATTTAAATGTAATTATTCCTGACTCAACAAAAATGAAAAAGGGATATAGATACCAAAAAATATATGAAGTATTTGTTGGAACAAGAGAATTCTAACAAATAGAATGATTCCCCTAAATTAATTAGGTATTGCATCACAGTAGTATAGAACAAGTCCCCTTGCAACTTTCCTGAAACCATGCTATATTCCCATCTTTGACAGTTGGAAAACAAAAAACGGTTGTATAGCTAGTAAAATCAAGGCTGGCAGCCGTTTTTTGTTTTCTGATTTTATATGATGTATGATGAAGCATACAATCTCGCAATGGGATTTTTTTAGAAGGAGCAGTAAAAGAATGTCAAAAGATGAATATTTGATAACAGATAAACCTCTTAAAGCGTTGACTATTTTCGCAATGCCAATGATTCTGGGCAGCTTTTTTCAGCAAGTCTATAATATGGCTGATTCGATTATCGTCGGTCAGTTTGTCGGTTCTTCTGCACTGGCAGCAGTCGGTGCCTGTGCGGCACTTACGAATGTTTTCATATGTGTAGCACTTGGTGCCGGTGTAGGTGCGGGAGTGCTTGTGAGCCGCTATTTTGGTGCCAGAAATTACAGTAAAATGAAAACGATTGTGTCAACATCACTGATCAGCTTTTGTATTTTAAGCATACTCCTGGGTGCGTTTGGATTTGGGTTTTCCCGCCTGATGATGAGCTTGTTACAGACACCTGCTGATATACTGGACGAAGCAGTATTGTATCTGCAAGTCTATTTTGTGGGATTTCCGTTTCTTTTTATGTATAACATTCTATCTACCATGTTTACATCAATCGGCGAATCAAAAATTCCGTTAGGACTTCTGATATTTTCATCTGTATTGAATATTTTTATGGATCTTTGGATGGTAGCGGATCTTGGAATGGGTGTGTTCGGTGCAGCTCTTGCAACGCTCATCGCACAGGGTGTTTCCGCAGTGTTTTCGTTTTTGATTTTTCTATACCGGATGCGTCGGTATAAGTGCCGGTATAGATGGTTTGACAGACAGGAGTTACAATTAATGCTTCGAATTGCTATTCCATCAGTTCTTCAACAGTCTACAGTATCAATAGGCATGATGATCGTACAGGCAGTTGTAAATCCTTTTGGTACACAGGCACTTGCAGGTTACGCAGCAACGATGAGAGTAGAGAATGTTTTTTCATTGATGTTTGTATCGATTGGTAATGCAGTTTCACCATATGTTTCCCAGAATCTTGGTGCAAATAAAACCTCACGTATCAAAAAAGGCTATCGTGCGGCATTGTTATTAGATACATGCTTTGCAGCTCTCGCTTTCATAGTTATTGAAACACTGCATACTCAGATCTCATCATTATTCCTGGGCAAAGACGGAACAGCCCTGGCATATCAGGTGTCCGGTGATTATATGAGATGGCTTGGTTATTTCTTTATCTTTATGGGTATCAAGATGGCAACAGATGGGGTGCTTCGTGGCCTTGGAATTATGCGTCCATTCCTTATTGCGAACATGGTAAATCTTGCAATTCGTTTATCGGTCGCACTGATTTTTGCACCACGTTTTGGTATTGCATTTGTCTGGCTTGCTGTACCTGCAGGCTGGCTTGCAAACTTTTTGATTTCTTATGCAGCCCTTAGAAAATCATGGCCGACTGATGAAACAGAACGTGCTGTATCATAGGCTGCATAGATTGGAAGGAGTATTTCCACGTGGATACGATTTCAGAAAAAGACACACAAAGTGCAGATGATAAAAAGAAGGAGAAAATTTCTTACATAGAGGCGATACCTGAATGGCAAGCTTTACGTCGGGAATATAGAAGTCAATTACTTGCGCATTGTGTCGGATAGGTCGGGCGGTTATTCGGGCAAGTCCACCTTGCCAACAAAAGAATAATAAATCTCAATGTCCTGTCTGCGGGTCTTGTTCTCGTCATAGCTGCACTCATGCACAACGATTTTCTCTACAAACTCCCGCAGCAGAGTAGGGGTAAGTTCTTCAAAGCTGGTATGCCGCCGGACAACATTCATAAACTTTTCTGCGTTCACTATAAATTGCACTCACTATGGATTAACAGAACGCCTAAAAATAATCCATGTACTTATGAAGTAACAAATCAATAAAATTGCCAAAATCCCCATTGTTGCCCCTATTTGTAACATCAGTGCACCAAACCCGATATAGGCTGAAATTTCTGCTGATATGGTTTGGATAAAGTAAGCTATTACAACAGCAGCTACAATGATTGCTGTGATAATTGGAAGCCCAAACCAAACACTTAATTGTTGCAAGATAAGTTTTCCGATATGCTTTTCTTCCACCCCCAATTTTCGGAGTACAGAGAAGCGATATTTATATTGTCCTGCGTCTAAGAGTTGTTGCAAAGAAAGTACGGTAAGACATATAACCATCAGTACGACAGCACCATAAATCATTGCAGTCTGTAAAATAAAGTTATTTGCTATGGAACTATTGATTTGCAGTGTGCTAAAACGCACGCCATAAATAGCCCCGGTTTCTGCCTGCTCGGGATATTTTTCTGTAAAAAGTTTTTCCAGTTTCCTTGCATTTTCATAGGAGATATTTTCCGTTGTTGTAATATATCGGTTTTTTATTACTGGCAACAGCTTTTCACAAATATTGTCTGGAAGTACATACAATACATTTGTATAGGAATTGTACGCTGTTTCTCCAATCGGATCCTCATAATAGGACTGCCCGGAAAGAGTCAATTCTCCTGCGTCAGTCATAATGCTGGTGTGTTCTTTCAAAAAGTTATCCCGTTCTTCCTCGGTGGCGATTGCTTTCCATTGTGTTGTAAATTCATCTTCCTCCAGAGAAATCTGTTCGTAACCCAGCATTTCCCGTATAGTGTTATAATCACTCAAAGAAATTGCCACAATCGGAAAATCATATTTCTGTCTGTTGTGAAAATCATCTTTCTCTGACAGATATAGATTGAACGTGCAATCATAAACTGTATCTATTTTGTGTTCTGTCAGAAACTCAGTAATGATTTCATAACTGTCTTGCGGCAGATTTTCTTCTTCATATACGTTATTATATCTTGAATATACCTGCACATCATACATAGAGCGCATATCCAAATAACCTGAAGCCCAGCCCGTCAAAATAGGGGCGGCAATAAACATGAAGATTGCAAGGACAAGGGTTATACAAATCAGCGTCATTGTTTTGCTGGTTGTATTTAGTTTTGATATAATTTGCCCGAAAAAGAACAGGTTTTCTCCCTTGTATCTATGTTCCGGCGATTTTACTTTCCATGCTACAATCAAGCTGCTGGCAAGATAAATCAATGCACAAATAAAGAAGAGTAAATCAATCAATACAAATACCAGATATTGATTCAGTATTCCACCATGTAAAGGCAGATAGTATTGATTGGTAAGAGCAGGTACGCTTGCTGCTAAAAAGACGTGCAATACAGAACAAATAAGCAGCCCATCAATCAACTTTTGAAAAGCAATTTTTTTCTTTTTCAACATCCATAATGCCGCCCAACCTAATGTAACAACAGGGAGCAAAATATTTCCCCAATACATGATTTTCACCGGGAAAACAAAGCGGGAGTCATAATAAAATCGGACATTTTGTATTCCTGAAAACAATTCCCATAAAGTAAACATTAAAAATAGAATTACTACGACAGGAATGAATCGGCTCTTTTTCAATTCTGGCTCATTTTCTTTCTCTGCGGAAAGCATATCAATAATTTTTGTTTTCTGAATGGTACGGGTAT
>OHAY01002399.1_pt1 | contig 14919 bp, 7 predicted proteins | sample 1577191 | NCBI WGS metagenome assembly OHAY01 (sample SAMEA3541504, study PRJEB24748) | human gut metagenome | biome: human gut; feature: human-associated habitat; material: faeces | place: China | collected 2012 | reverse complement strand
ATCCAAAATATAGCTATGAAGGAATCGAAATCCATGATATAGCCGATTGGCTGCTACAAGAATAAACAAGGCGAAATATCTCCGTCATTCTCTTTTGAAATGATGGAGATATTTTTATGTTGATGGAGATTCAGGGCCAGGAAACTGTGTCAGATTGCAAAAATCCTTTCCGAACTTTTTACATAGCAGTCATGCACTTCGGTGTGTGGCTGCTTATTTGCATCTATGCTATCAAAATCAAACAAAAATGATCTGCATAGCAGTTTGCTATGCAGCGTGTCTCATCCTTTGGGATGATTTACATTTCGAAACAGACTCGTATAATATAATTCGAGACAGATTACGAAAGACTTATGGCAATCTCGCTCTGTATCAAAGGGAGGAAAGAAATGACCAAAAATATTATCATAAAGACCTCCGTTCAGAAACGGTTTGACAGCTTCATGGCGCATGGCAGAGTCCTTTTTTTCAGCGCACCCTGCGGCTTTGGAAAGACAGTACTGGCGGACGCACTGCTGCGCGGTCGGAACGTGCTGCGGCAAAGTGCAGCAGACCCAGACTGCGCAATCCCACCGTCAGCGCAGGATTGGGACATTCTGCTGATTGACGATCTTCAGCTCATGCAGGAGGAAGCCGGGCAGCAGGCTCTTTGCGAACTGATTCGCTCAAGTCCGGAGCGCCGTTTTGTGCTGCTCTCGCGCGGTGTGCCGCCCGGCTGCCTGACGGCGTTTCAGTATACGGGGCTGATGACAGTGCTGGAGGCCGACGACCTGCTTTTTGATGAGGGCGATGTGCGGCGGCTGTTTCAGCTTTCGGGAGTAAACGTAACAGATAGCGAGATTGATGGAATTTTGAAAGAATCCGTGGGCTATCCGCTGGGTGTGGCCATCACGGCGCGGTGCATGTCCCCGGACAAGCCGTGGACGCCGGAGCTGGTGGCGCGGGTGTTCTACGAGGTGTTCCTCTACTTTGAGACCGCCATCTACCGGCGCTTTGACCTGCCGGTGCGGCGCTTCCTGTTGGAACTGGCCCCCTTTGAAAGTTTCGACCTGGAAATGGCGCGGATGGTCAGCGGCGATCCCCGTGCCGGCGAACGGCTGGACTGGATTTTTCGATACACTACTATGCTGCGCTACGACGACTGCCAGCGCTTCCACTTCTGGTCGGGTTTCCGGGCTTTTCTCCTCTGGGAGATGGAACGGGAGTATACCGAGGAAAAGCGCAAAGCGCTCATCAGCCGGGGCGGGCTGTACTATGAGCTGAAGGAGGATTACGCCCACGCCCTGGAATGCTACACCAGCGGTGGTGACCATTCCAAGGTTTCTGAGCTGCTGGTGCGTAATGCAGAACTTCACCCCGGCATGGGGCACTATGCCGAGATGGAAAAATACTACCGCAGCCTGCCGGAGGCGGAAATTCTCGCCTCTCCCTCGCTGATGCAGGGCATGAGCATGCTCTGCGCGCTGGTCATGGATTACGAAGGCTCGGAGCGCTGGTATGGCGAACTGCAAAAGTTTGTCGAACACTGCGGCAGGCAGGACGCCGCCGGAAAGCAGGCGCGCGGCCGCCTTGCATGGCTGGACATCTCCCTGCCCCAGCGGGGCGTGAAGGGTCTGACGGAAACCATCCCCGCCGTGTTCCGGCTTCTGACGAACAAAGAGGTGGCGCTGCCGTCCTTCTCCGTCACGAGCGCGCTGCCGAGCATCATGAACGGTGGCAAGGACTTTTCCGAATGGAGCAAAAAGGACGACCTGCTCTACAAAACCCTCCGTCTCCCCGTGGAGGCAGTACTGGGGCGGGACAGTGTGTGTCTTGCCGACTGCGCCATTGCCGAGAGCAAGTTTGAAAAGGGCGAGGACGTCGCCGGCCGGATGCTGTCCCTTCTCCCGCAGATGAACGAGATCCGCAACTACGGCACGTCGGACATGGAGTTCGCCGTCAGCGGATTGCTGGCCCGCAGCCAGCTGGCAAACGGGCAGCCCACCGACGCGCGGCGCACCATCGAGGTGCTCCGTGAATGCTTTGCCGAGCGCGGTTTGACACGCTTTCTGCCCAATATGGACGCCATGCTCTGCCGTATTGACATGCACACCGGCGACCTTGACGCGGCGGACGCGTGGTATCGGGAAAAAGCCCCGCGCGAACCCACGCACCTGAACGTCATGCGGCGCTACCGGTATCTCACGCAGGCAATGGTGGAAATTATGCAGAACCGCCCGGACGCCGCTTTGCTGACGCTCTCACCCATGGAGCCGTACATTCAAAACTGCGCCCGCATCATCGACGGCATTCACCTGAATGTCCTGACTGCCATCGCCCTGCGCCGCAAGAAGGATGAGCGGTGGCGCGAGCGATTGACGGCGGCGCTGGGCGCGGCGGCAGAGTACCGATTCATCCGCACCGTCAGCGTATACGGCACGGCAGTGCTGCCGCTGCTGGGGGCACTGGAATGGGATGGCGACAAAAAGTGGTATAAGCAGTTAATGGCGGCGGTGCGGATGCAGGCGGCGTTCTACCCGCATTTCCTCGAACCCCGCCTTGCCCCCGGCGAGGAGCTGACGCCCACGGAGCTACAAATTCTGCATCTCATCTGCGCGGACAAGTCCAACGCCGAGATTGCGCAGATCATGGACGTGAAGCTGCCCACGGTGAAGACCCACGTCAGCCACATTCTCGACAAGCTGGACGTGAAGCGCCGGGCGGAAGCCAGGACAGCCGCAAAAAAGCTGTGGCTCATTCCGGATGATCTATAAAAGCTGTGCCTGTGCTTGAACGGGCTGAATATAAACCTTATACATATATCCTAAAGGAGAATCTTATGAAAAAACGAGTATTGAGTATGTTCATGGCGCTGGCGCTGTGTCTGACGCTCCTGCCCGCACCCGTGCGAGCGGCGGAGGATACGCCGGAGAGCGGCGCCATCGTGCAGCAGGAGCGGCAGGAGGAAATTTCGCCCGCCGTATCCGAACAGGCTGGAACGAATGAGGAAGAGAACGGTTCAGAGGGTGACCCGCAAAATACCGGTACCCCTGACGCCGGTGGCGCTGAGGACAGTAAAGCAGATGCGCCGGAGAGCGGCGAGGATGAAAACGCCGGGAACAATGCGGACGCGGCGGTATCCGCTGTGCAGACGATGATCGATGCGCTGCCCATCGTGAGTGAGTTGGACGGCATGACCGCCGACGAGCTGGACGCAGCTTATGACGACATTCAGGCGGCGTATGATGCTTATGAAGCACTGAACGCAGAGCAGCAGGCGCAGATCACCGGCGCAGACTTCGAGGCGCTGCTCGGCTGGTTCAACAGCCAGACCGCGCTGTTGGCGGACGCACAGTCCGGCGAGCATACCCACTGTGTCTGCGGCAAGGACAGCGGTACAACGGTCATACCCATAACAACAGCACAGCATGGACGGCAGCCGATTCCCTGCCTAATTCTGCGGGCAGCTATTATCTGACGCGGTCTGTGTCGGGGAGCTGGGCTGTGCCAGAAGGCGAGGTCAACCTCTGCCTGAACGGGCAGACGATCAACGGCAAAATCACCATCGGCAGCGGCAGGGTTCAAGGCGAAGTGACCGTCAACGGCGGCAAATTTGAACTGTACAGCGGCACGATCACCGGCGGCGTGCAGGTCGGTATAAAGGGCAGCGCCTATCAGACCGGCTCGTCCTTTACCATGTATGGTGGAGCGATTACCGGTAATGAAGAAAGCAGCGGCTCCGGCGGCGGTGTGTTCCTTGTCGGCACGACGAATCAGACCGACCCGCCAAGATTCACCATGCATGGCGGAACCATTTCCGATAACACTGCGGGTGCGTCTGACGGCGGTGGCGGCGGCGTATATGTGGGTGAGAAGTGCAGCTTCACCATGGACGGCGGAGCCATCACCGGCAACAAGGCGACCGCCGGCAACGGCGGCGGGATCTATATCCACTTTAACGCCGGCACAGTTTCGATCTCCAACGCCACGATCACCGGCAACAAGGCGTCCGCCACGGGGAATACAAGTTATGGCCACGGGGGCGGCATTTATTCGGAGAGAGGGGTAACCGTCGAGAATGTGACGATCACCGGAAACAACAGTACCTTTGAGGGCGGCGGCATCTATGGAAAGGGCGCTATTACCCTCACCGATGCTACCGTTACCGACAACTCTCAATATGACGTTTACTACGACGGAAGGGAAAGCAACACTCCTGAGCTCACTATTTCCGGCTCGGTGAAGGCCGGTTATTACGCCAATGAAGCTTGGAAGCTGCCCATTCTTGTATCAGGCGCATTGAGAGAGGATTCGGTCATCCGTGTGGGCGTGCGTGAAGGCATAAATCTTGGGGCCATCGCCGAACCGGCAAGCGGCGTGACGCTCAGCGCCGAGAACTTCAAGGCGGACGCCGCCGACTGCGTGACCAGCCTGGGCGATGACGGCAAGGTCTATCTTGTGCCCTGCACGCACGAGATGGACGATACCGGCTACACCTGCAAGAAGTGCCATACGCAATTCGACGCGCGCGTGGGCGATAGCGCCTATTATCAGACGCTGACGAAGGCGTTTGATGCAGCCAGAGGCAACACCGTGACGCTGCTGCGGGATGTGACACTCGCAGGAAATTGCTCTTCTTCTTACACCTACTCAGCGACGCTGGATCTGAATGGCAAAACTGTCAGCAGCGAGCGTTATTACATTAGCGTCGGAGGTGGGAACAAACCCAGGACTCTGACGGTCAAGGATTCCGGAACAGGCGGCGGAACGCAGGCGCTCGATGTCACGTTTTACGTTTCCTCCAACGGAACGCTTGCAGTCGGCGACTCCTACACCGGCAAGATTTCGCGCGTGGAGCTGCAGGCCGGCGGCGCATTGGAGCGCTTTGGCGGCGAAATCGGCGAGTTGGTATTAAGCAATGCTGCGGCTGGCTCCACAAGTACGGGCTACAATCTGAAGCTGTGGAATGGCAATACAAACGCCTGCACCATCGGCAAGATCACGGACAGCACGAAGAGCAAGAGCCTCACCGTTCAAGACCTGCTGAAAACCAACCATGCAAAGTGCGAGCTGTACGGCGAAAAGGACGGTACATGGAGCATCGTTGATAAGAGCGCTAAAATTGTGGACTTGACCGGCTATACAACGTACAAGGTGCAGTTCCCGGAGTGCGTCCATCAGTGCGCCGATGACAGCAACCCCGTGTGCTCTGTGTGCCACAAGGACCTGTATACGAAAATTACCGCCCAGAGCACCGACGGCACGACCAAGACTGCCTACTTCACGGAAGACAGTGCGCTGGAACACGGCTATGTAGAGGCCATCCAGACCTTGAACGGCTGGAGCAATAAGGGCTGCACCGAGCCGACGCTGACCCTGCTGCGGGATATGTATGCTTTCGGCACCTCCATGCCGCTGACCGGCACGCTGACGCTGAAGGGCGGAACGCACACCGCCAAGAATGTGACGGTCGCTAAAAACGCGGACGTGACCTTTGCCAGCGGCAGCTATAAAGGTGCGACCATCGACGGCACGGCGACGGTGAAGGAGGGCGTCACATTTACCGACGCCTCCGTCGAGGTGAACGGTACGCTGAACGCCAAGGGCGGTACCTTCACTGGTAATGTCAAATTCAACGGCAGCAGCATCGCGAACATCAGCGGCGGCAGCTTTAATAATGAAAAGAAATATGGCGGCGTTACGTTTGACTACAATGTCACGGGGACGATCACCGGCGGCACGTTTACCTTCGCGGATTTTTACACCACCAAAGTCAAGCTCTCCGGCGGCACATTTACGATGATCAAAACCAACGGCGACCGCAAACTCGCCGACCTGCTGGCGGAGGGCGCGGCGTATTACGGAGCAAGTGATAATCAGGCTGTGACCAATGATAGAGTGAATACGCTGGAAAATGTCAAGGTCGTGTCGCATACGCACAACGGCGGCACGGACGGCAAGGGCATTTGCAGTGTCTGTAAGAAGCAGATGGCGGCGTCGCTGACCATCGGCGACAAGACGAGCTGGTACACGGCCTTTGCCACTGCCATTGAGGCGGCGAACGCGGCGGACGGTGCAAAGACCATCACGCTGTATCAGAATGTGGATGACACTGTCAACGGGAAGCGGACCACCTATGAGCTGACCCGCGGGCCGGTGACGCTGGCGACCGGCGGGAAAACGGTCGATGGTGTGGACCTCATCGCCAAGGGCATTTCTCTGACGGTCACGGGCAGCAACGGAGGCTTCTATGTGACGGTGGACGGCAAAGACGCGGAATTGACCGTCAAGGACAAGGATACGAAGCTCGCCATTGTCACGGCGAAGAACGGCGGAAAGCTTTCGCTGAGCAACGGCACCTTCAGCCGTGTGGCTGTAAAGGACGACGGCAGCAGCGCCAGCCTCAGCGGCGGCAGCTACGGCGCGATCACGAGCGATGCCGGCTATGTCAAGCCCTACGCGCTGCTGGCGAAGGGGTACGCTTACAAAAAAACAACGGATAATGAATGGCTCCCCAACGCCAATTCAATCCCGTCAAAAGTCACCGTTGAAAAAGCCCCCTTCGCGGTCGAAAAGATCTATCCGAATAGCGATACGAACTACACCGGAAGCTCGGCGTTTGCGACGGACGGCAATATCACGCTGACTGCGGTAATCGCGTCCGAGCCCGAAACGGAGAACGTCACCTACTACTACTGGTGGGAGCTGTTTAACGAATCAGAAAACGACTGGACCACGAGTTTCAAAAAAGTTAATACTGCAACGCATACCGGCGAGAAGAGCAAGACGCTCACAATCTCCGGGCTGCCCGTAGACAAGAGCTATCAGTACCACATTTACGTCCAGTGCAGCAACGGCTACAATTGCTACAGCGAGCCGTTCACCGTGACCCAGCATCAGCATAGCTGGACGTACACGGCAAGCGGCGCGACCATCACCGCGAAGTGTACGGCAGAGGGCTGCTATCTGACCGACGGAAACGGCGGCAGCGTGACCATTGCGGCCCCCGCCGAGCTGACCTACAGCGGGGAAGGCAAACCCGCCACGGTGACTGCAAGCAGCGATTGGCAGGGTCCGGCGGCGAGTGGGATCACCATCAGCTACATAAAGACGGGCACGTATGGTCAACAGATGTTGGAAAACGGCGCGCTCCCCACCGACGCGGGCGAGTACACCGCCAGCATCACGGTGGGCGAGGGTAACAAGGCTGCCACTGCCAGCGTGGAGTATACCATTCAGAAGGCTAATCCGGTGGTGACCGAATGGCCGACGCTTTCTGCATCGGTTTATGTCAACAGTGAAGCGACCCTCACCGGCGGCAGCGGCGAAGGCACCTTCGCTTTCAAGGCAGGTGCTGCGAAATCTTGGGACAGCGCAGGCAGCAAGACCACCACGATTGTGTTTACTCCCACAGATACCAATAATTACAAGGAGCTGACTCAGGACTATAACGTAACGGTTGTCAAGCGTACGGTAAAGAGCTGCCATACGCTGACTGGCATTACGGACAAGCCCTACGGAACGGCGCTGGAAGAGCTGGGACTACCCGAAACCGTGACGATCACCACGGAGGACGGCAAAACATTTGATAAGATCCCCGTCACATGGAGCGGTTATAATCCGAATACGCTGGAGGAGCAGACGCTCACCGGAACATTAGATCTTACTTCGATTGCTAACGAGGTGGAGCAGCCCGGCATGCCTGTGACGGCGCAGATCAAGGTCAAACTCACGCAGAAGAACTTCAGCGGCATTTCGCCTGAGGCTTATGATGGTGTGTATGACGGTAAGGCGCACGGAATCACCCTCACCGGCGTGCCCAGTGGCGCAACCGTAAAATACGGCGAAAGCGCAGATAGCTGCACACAGGACAGCCTGACCTACACCAACTTCACGAATGGTCCAAAGATCGTATTTTATAAGGTCTCCCAGTTCGGCTATGCGGATGCTTCCGGCTCCGCCTGGGTAAATATTACCAAACGCCCACTCACCGTTTCCAGCATCACGGAAAATAAGACCTATGCGTATGCTTCCGGTTCAGACGGTAAGGCAATCGGTGTGAATATTGCAGGAAAGCTTCCGACGGATAGGGGAACTACAGCATATGCGGTTGCAAAGACAGATACAGAGAAGCTTTTAAGTGAGGTAACAGTCGATACAGCCGGAAATCTGACCTATAAAGTAAATCAGGTAGATGCGTCCAAGGTTGGAAAGACAGCAATTATCACGGTAACAGCTTCGATGGAGAACTATGCGAATGCTGGATACACGCTGACGATTAGTATTACAGATAAGAAGACGGTAGAGATTAAGAGCGGAAACACCGTATCTGTAGATGGAAGCAATGCGCTGACCTATGGGGAAAAGGTTTCAAAGCTGACACTTGGAAATACCGTTTTTGTGGAAGCCGGTACAGATGATGTGATAGAAGGTATTCTTTCATGGAGCAATCCGGACGAGATACCGGCAGCCGGAACCACACAGGCGGGCTGGGTATTCAAGCCGGCAGACAGTACGTATTACGCGGAACTTACCGGAACAGCAGCCATCACAGTAGCCAAGGCAACTCCGATAGTTGTAACAGTACCAACCGTTGCAGAGCGTGGATACAATCCGGATGCTGCGCTTACCGGTTCAGATATAACAGGCGGAAGTGTGACAGGGGCAGATGGCAATTCACTTGCCGGAACATGGAGCTTTACAGGAACGAACATCATTCCGACTGTAAACAACAAAGGCTATCAGGCAGTATTTACACCTGATGACACAAACAACTACAATACAGTAACTAGAACAATAACAGTTACGGTCAATAAGGCAGCGAAAGCTCCAAACATGCCGGAAGCTGCAATGACACCGGCACACAGCACAAAGAAGGTTGGCAATATTACACTTCAGGAAGGATGGAGCTGGCAGGAGGCAGATAAGGACACGGTGCTTGCAGATGGTGTGGCTGTGACGGCGACTGCGGTTTATATAGGAGCTGACAAGGGAAATTATGAGACAGAAAGTGTAAGCATTACGATTACAAGAAGAGAATGTGATCACACGCACACTGAAATACGGAATCAGCGGGAAGCGACCTGCACGCAGACCGGATACGCAGGAGATACCTATTGTACGGACTGCGATAAACTTATGAGTACCGGAAAAGAGCTGGCAGCATTGGGACATGATTATAAAGCAACCGTAACAAAGCAGCCGACGACAACCGAGGAAGGAGTCAGAACCTACACCTGCACCAGATGCAGCAGTAGCTACACAGAGAGCATTGCGAAGCTGCCGGAGGAACAGCACACTCACAACTATACGGGAAGCATTACGAAGGAGGCAACCTGTACAGAGGCAGGGGTAAGGACATACACCTGTTCCTGTGGAGACAGCTACACGGAGAATATTCCGGCAACAGGACACAGCTATGTATCAAAGGTGACGAAGGCTGCAACGACAACAGAGGAAGGCATCATGACCTATACCTGCTCCAAGTGCGGACACAGTTACACACAGCCGATCGCTAAGATCAAGTCCGATGACAGCAGCAAGGATAATGGCAGTCAGAACCGGAAACCGCAGACTGGCACAGACAATGGTAATCAGAATCAGAAGCCACAGCCTGATACGGATAATGGTAAGGACAACGGCACTTCAATTAAGCCATACATCAAGGACGACAGCGGCAAGGAAGGCTGGGATGTTATCAAGCCACAGCTTGAAGAAGCTAAGTCAGGCGATACGGTAACAGTTGCCATGAACGGAACGACTGTAGTACCGAAGGATGTAATTGACAGTATCAAGGGCAAGGATACAACACTTGTTCTGGATATGGGAAATGGTCTTTCCTGGAAGATTTTTGGAAAGGATATTACTGATGCAGCTGGAGATATTGATTTTGATGTGACAGTCGGAGCCGACGCCGGAAAATCCATTCCTGTGGATGTGATCAATAACGTGACCGGGGAACATTCTTCCTTGAATCTGACTCTTGCTTATGACGGAGAGTTTGGATTTACAGCCACACTGACCGTCAACATGGAATCAAAGAATGCAGGACTGTATGCGAACCTGTTCTACTACAATGAACAGACCGGAGAACTGGAATTTATCAGTGCCGGACAGATTGATCCGGATGGAAATGTGGAACTTGTATTTACCCATGCATCAGATTACACGATTGTTGTTGATACCAAGATTATGAGTGATAACGGTCAGGCAGACAACAAAGCTGATGAAACCATTCCTGCGTCTAAGACAGATGACAGCACTTCAAAATATACATGGAATAATACGATAATCATTATTATAGGTATCTGTATTATGCTGATTGTTATTGGAGCCGTATTCTATGTAAGGAAAAAGAGTGGTTCAGAAGAAAAATAATGATGATTTCATAGGAGTAATAAAAAGAGCAAAATCAACAAAAAACAGCTAAAAGAATGTATTTAATATTTGGTGCTCGCTTTTTAACATGATATCCATAAAAAGAGCCGATGTAAAACAAAAAACTGGTTTACATAGGCTCTTTTTAGTATATAATGATTATTGAAAGGCGGTGGAAGTATGCTCATAAGATATATGTTTGACAATTTTTGTTCGTTCAAGGAAGAGTGCGAGTTTTCATTAGAAGCACCAGGCGGGAAAGTAAAAAAGCGCTTTCCGGATAACTATACTACAACAGAAACAGGATATGACCTGCTGAAAACAGCAGTTATCGTAGGTGAGAACGCAGGTGGTAAGTCCAACTTTATAAATGGATTAAAATATCTGAAATCATTGTTTGATACAAACATGAAAGTGCAGTCTGTTAATTCATATATTAACACAGATACTTTGATGGAGTGTAATAATCCCAAACAGAAATTTAATGTAGTATTCTTAGCGGGGAATCATTATATTTATGAGTATGAAACTATTGTTGATACAAAAGGAATCTATAGCGAAAAACTTATCAGAAGCAGCCAGCGGAAATCAGCTGAGCATGTAGTGTTTGATATTTTACGGGATCAGGAGGATATATATACATTACGAAGAGGAACAGCCAGGGAAGTGACAGCTGCTCTTAAGAATAGCAATAATAGTAACGGATTATTTGTAGTTAAACTGGCTCTTCTCGGAAATAAGGATGCGTCAGCAACTGTTGAATGGATGTTAAATGTCCTATATCCGGGTAATATCCCCTCTGACAATATAGACAGCATTGTCAGGCAGGAACGGGATCTTGAAATTATGAAAGATCCAAGATATGTAGAAATTTTTAAGATGGTAGATTACAGCATTTGCGGAATTGAAGTGGATGATGAGAAGCCTTATTCTAAAACTCTGGTAATTCGTAAGAATGCACAGGGAAAGCAGTTTAAGAGAGAATTATCACAGGATTCAACCGGTGTCAGAGAATTTTTTGCATGGGCTGTACAGATATTTCGCGTGGTATATGAAAATAAAGTGGTATTTGCAGATGAGATGGACCGGGTTCTTAATCCAATCTTGTCAGACCGTGTTATTGCGTATATTAACGGTATGGAGCACAGAGGGCAGTTTGTATTTTCTACACATAATGTATTACACCTAAATTTGAAGACATACATGAAAGAGCAGATTTATTTCATTACAAAAAGTAAAGATGAATTGACATCAGAATTGTATTCTCTAGCAGATTTTCCGGAAGTGAGGTATGAAAACACTAAGATATATGAGTTTTATATGAAGGGAATATTGGGAGGTACGGCATTTGAGTAGAAAAACAAGAGTCCTCCAGAAGAGGTTTGCAGTATTCTGTGAGGGAGATACAGAATATAATTATATAGACAAGATGAGAAAGAATCAGGGCGTATCTGTATTATGCTGATTGTTATTGGAGCCATATTCTATGTAAGGAAAAAGAGTGGTTCAGAAGAATAAGTATCTGACATAGTAATTGAATAAAAGTGTGAAGGTGGGAGCGTAAGCGCCCACCTTTTACAGTTGAAGAAGAAAAAATCTATTACAGCTCCGTTGCCCCAACAGAACAGGCAGAAACGGTGACCTTTTTATCGTTTTGTGACTTGTGCAGCATAATAAAAAGGAATTATAATCAAGAAGGAAAAAACGCTTTTTTCGAGCTATAGAAAGGAAAAAATTATGGAATATTCAGCAATTCTTCATGATATGGATAAAAGATTCTGCTATGCAATCGATAAGGATTTATTTGTGATACGTGTGCAGGTAAAAAAAGATGATATAAAAGAGATCATTCTTCATTATGAGGACAAGTACATACCATTGGGATGGAAGGATACACGAAAGACGATTTCGATGAAGAAGGTTGCCACATCACAGTTTCATGATTATTATGAGGCACAGCTTCAGATGCATTTAATATGCCTCCGTTATTATTTTGAATTTACGGATATGCAGGGAGAAAAGGTATATTACGGCAACTATGAGTTTAGCAGGGAATGCATTACAAACAGGGACAGAATGTTCGACTGTCCGCAAAACCTTCGTGAGGAAGAAATGTTTGAGGTGCCGGAGTGGGCAGCAAACAAGGTTGTGTATCAGATTTTTCCATCTCGCTTTGCAGCATCACAGCCAATAGACAAGGAGCTGTGGTATAAAGCCCCCATTACATCTAAGGATAATCTGCATGGTGATCTCAGAGGAATTATTGATCATTTGGATCATATTCAGAAGCTGGGAATAGATGTTGTGTATTTAACACCTATTTTTAAATCGGATTCCTGCCATAAATATGATACCACTGATTATTACCAGATTGATCCTTCCTTCGGAACAACAGAGGATCTTAAGGAGCTGGTGCAAAAAGCGCATGAGTGTGGAATGAAAGTAGTGATGGATGCGGTATTCAACCATACAGGAAGAGATTTTTTTGCATTTAAGGATATTATAGAAAAAGAAGAAAAATCCAGATATCTGGACTGGTATTTTATCGAGAGATTTCCGCTGAAGGGTGAAAAAGGAGAGGCTCCTAACTTCAAATGTTTTGGATATTATGGCGGAATGCCTAAGTTAAATCTGAAAAATCCGGAGGTTGAAAAATTCGTTACAGATGTTGCATGTTATTGGATTAAGGAATGCGATATCGATGGATGGAGAATGGATGTAGGTGACGAAATCAGTCATTTCTTCTGGAAGCGATTTAGAAAGGCTGTTAAGGCAGTAAAAAAGGATCTGCTGATCATTGGAGAAATCTGGCATTATGCAGGAGATTTTCTTGAGGGAGATGAATGGGATACGGTCATGAATTATCCGTTTTACCTGAATCTCATAGATCTGCTTGCAGATGAAAAAATCAATGTCAGCCAGTTTATACAGAATCTTGGATATTTGAAGGGGCGCTTAAACAAAAAATGCTATCCTCTCATGTGGAATCTGATCGACAGCCATGATACAGCAAGATTTCTACATCTATGTGATGATAATAAGAAAAAGCAGCACTTGGCAGCAGCTTTTCAATTGTTATTACCGGGAATGCCTATGATTTATTACGGAGATGAATTTGCGATGCCCGGAGCAAATGATCCGGATTGCAGACGTGGCATGTACTGGGATGAAGAATACCAGGATAAAGAGATGTTTGAATGGTACAAGCAGCTGCTGAAGGTGCGAAAAAACCATGCATGTATCGTAGAGGGTGAACCGTTGGAAATAGCTGCAAGGGACGGGGAAGAGACGATCGTCCTGACCAGAAAAAATGACGAAGAGACACTTGCGTTGATCTTCAACTGCAGCAGCAGCGCAAGAGTGTTTCATGAGTATGCACAAAAATATGATTTACTTAGAGAGAAACCCTTTGATGGAAAAATAGAGGGACTTGAAGCCGCTGTAATAGTACTTTAAGCTGTAATGCAGAAGAGGCCATTCGGGCATATGCGGAAGTGATGCTTTTCATTTGCAAAAAAGATGAGGTGTGATAAGATGAGAAAGGTATAGAAACAAATTAAAATATATTGCTGGAGAAAATATTATCATGAAGAAAAAAATAAATTATGCAGGAATTCTGAAAGAGACAGGGATCCTGACTGTGGCGGTGGCCATCATCGCGGCAGCAGTCTACTTTTTCCTGGTGCCGAGTCATGCGTCGGTCAGCAGCATTTCCGGTCTGGGAATCGTATTGGCTAACTTTATACCGCTTCCGTTGTCTGTCATTACCATGATTCTGAACGTGGTATTGTTACTGATCGGATTTGTTACCTGTGGCAGAGAGTTCGGAGTCAAAACGGTGTATACCTCTGTGATGCTGCCGGTATTTTTGGGACTTTTCGAGATTCTGTTTCCAAATTTCGGTTCCATGACGGACAGTCAGGAACTGGATGTACTGTGCTATATTCTGGTGGTCAGCGTGGGACTCAGCATTCTGTTCAACCGGAATGCATCTTCCGGAGGACTGGATATTGTGGCGAAGATCATGAATAAATATCTCCATATGGAACTGGGTAAGGCTATGTCTCTCTCCGGTATGTGTGTGGCACTGTCCGCAGCACTGGTATATGATAAGAAAACGGTGGTGCTGAGTATCCTGGGTACCTATTTCAACGGAATCATTCTGGATCATTTTATTTTTGACAATAATATCAAGCGGCGTGTCTGCATTATTACGAAGAAAGAGGAAGAACTGCGCCAGTTTATTACAAGAGATCTGCACAGCGGTGCCACGATCTATGAAGCCATCGGTGCCTATCATTTTGAAAAACACAACGAGATCATCACCATTGTGGACAAAAGTGAGTACCAGAAATTAATGAAATTCATCAATGAACTGGACCCCAAGGCGTTTATTACCGTATATAATGTATCGAGTATGAAGTATCAGCCGAAGACCGGGGCCTTTTGACCCTGACTTTGATGCCTACGGATTGTTCCGTGCTACGCACTCTCACAATCCGCCCCTCTATTCGCATATCGTGGGATTATCATCCCACTTTTATGCTCATATCGGGGCGGGTC
>OHAY01002395.1_pt1 | contig 14964 bp, 14 predicted proteins | sample 1577191 | NCBI WGS metagenome assembly OHAY01 (sample SAMEA3541504, study PRJEB24748) | human gut metagenome | biome: human gut; feature: human-associated habitat; material: faeces | place: China | collected 2012 | reverse complement strand
TTGCCGGTACCCGGAGGGCCTACCAGCAGCACGCCTTTGGGCATTTTGGCGCCGATGTCCTCGTACTTTTGGGGGTTGTTTAAAAAGTCGACGATTTCCTGCAGGCTCTCCTTGGCCTCGTCCTCACCGGCCACGTCGTTGAACTTGATACCGGTCTTGTCGTCCACCACGTACTGTTTGGCGCCGGACTTGCCACCGCCGAACAGCATCGAGTTAGCGCCGCCCATGCTCTGCATTTTTTTGCCAATGTAGCGGTTCAGCCACCAGAACAGCAGGATCATCGGAAGCAGCGAGATGGCCAGGTTCAGCAGGCTGTCCCAGATGGTAGGACTTTGGTAGACAGTGCCAAACTCAACCCCTGCATCCTCCAGCCGGGTGACCAGGTTGTTATCCTGGGCGATGGCGTTGGTCTTGTATGAGTTATTCTCGTTATCCACAAAGTAGATCTGCTGATCTTCGATCTGGACGGTGGAAAGCTGCTTGTTCTCCAGCATCTGCAGGAAGGTGCTGTAGTTCACGCTTTTGACTTTGGCCTGCATCATGGCTGGGAACAGGAACAGGTTGCAGGCAAACAAAATCGCGATAATAACGGTATAACCAATCCAAAGTTTCTTTTTAGGGTCCTTTGGTGGTGTGGTCTCTTTCATAGGGGATCCTCCTTTTCTTGTACATTCTATAGCATGGACTAAAATTTTGAACGACATATGAATGGACTTTGAAATATTAGAAAAAAGTGCAAAAATCCCTTTGTTTTGCGGAAAATGAGCCATTGGACAGATGGTGAAAATCTGTTACAATTTATTTACAACTATGAGTTTTAAACAGTTTCGACCGGGTTTTCAACAAGAATCCATTCTTTTACACATTGGAAATGTGGAAAACTATGTTGAAAATGTTGAAAACACGGTTAAATCCCGTGGAAACAACAAAAAACTGCTGGTACAACGAATCTTTTATTCTGTGGAAAACTTTGCAAAACTCGCCGAAACGCTCGGAATCAGCAGGGGAAAAGTCCATCCCCTTTGTGGAAAACCTGGTAGTGATTTCTACAGGAAAAAGGTGTAATTTTGGCTATTGTACGATATAACGTAAAACACAAGTTTTCAACACGTTTGGGGAAAACTATGTTGAAAAGTGTAGGAAACCCGGGGGAAAAGGCCCCAATAATCAACAAATGGCTGGGGAAAATAAAAAAATGGCCGGAATTGTAACAAATCCGAAACATCTGTCGTTATTATATATAGTAAATAACAACGAAAGGAAACAGCCATGACGAAAGATATGATCGTAAAAGCGGCTCAGGAGGCAGCGGCCCGGCGCAATGAGGTGTTTGCCCTCAATGACCTGCGGGTAGATTTGACCGTCCGCCGCGTGTGGAAAAACGGCAAGCCTGTGCGGCTGACCCCGCGGGAATATGCCCTGCTGGAGATGCTGATCCGCAAGCGCGACCTGGCGCTGACCCGCGGCGAACTGCTGACCACGGCCTGGGGCTACGAGTATGTGGGCGCCAGCCGCACGGTGGATGTACATATCAACCGTCTGCGCACCAAGTTGGGCCTGGATAAGGAGATACAGACCGTGTTTAAGGTCGGTTACCGGCTGAACACCCACCCGGGTTGCTGAGTTTAGTCGCCGCGCCAGATTTGCGCCACGCTGTCCTGCTCGGCCGCGGCCAGGGTGGGATAGGCGGTGTTGTTAAATAGAGAATCGTAACGGTACAGCCCAATGTAATCGATGCCAAGTGTGTTCAGTGCGGCCAGTTGGTCGGCCAGGCTGTGGCCGGTCGACCATTCACCGGGGGTGTCACTGCCGTCGCCATCGCCGATGCGGTAGGCCCCCAGCCCGACGGCCAGGGTAACGTCCTCGGCCCGGGGCAGGGCTGCCCACCGCGCGGCCAGCTGGCACAGGCTTTGGGCTGTGCTGCCGTTTTTGGTGTAGTTTTGCCCCCAATACAGCTGGGGCATCAGATAGTCCACATAGCCGCCCTGTGCCAGCCATAGGGCGGCATCACTGTATTGGTCGGCGTAGCTGCGGTCCGGGTCACCAATGGGTGCGGCGCCGAACCGTACACCGTACTGGTGGGCGGTTCGGTAGCACAGGGCCATCAGGGCGTTGACATTTTGCCGCCGCCAATCGTCCAGCGAAAGAGCTGTGCCTGCGGCAGCGTAGTCGTCAGCGTCAAAGGTAGGGTCGGTGGTGGGGTAAAAGTAGTCGTCAAAGTGGATGCCGTCTAAGTCATAGTTATGGCACAGCTCGGCGACGGCATCGGAGATGAAAGCGCGGACCTCGGCACTGGCAGGGTTTAGGTATAAGCCGGTGGAGGTGGTTTTGGTCCACTCCGGGTGGAGCAGGGCGGGACTTTGGGCACACAGTAGAGGCATGCTGCCACTTTGCAGCCGGTAGGGGTTGATCCAGGCTTCCAGCTGCAGGCTGTGGGCGTGGGCCGCCTGCACCAGCAGGGCCAGGGGGTCAAAGCCGGGGCCTTGCCCCTGGGTGCCGGTGCAAAGATGGCTGAAAGGGTAATAGTCGCTGGGATAGAGGGCATCACCAAAGGGGCGCACCTGGGCCAGCACCACGGTGGCCCCCAGATCAGCGATATTGTCGAACATGGCGGCAATATCTGCTGAAAAGGCCTGCGCGGAGGAAAAGTCTACCTGCTGCCACTCCAGATAGCTGACCCATACGGCATGGTAGGGCTGGCTGGCAGCAGGCTCTGCGGTGGGCGAGGGCGCAGGCGTGGTATCGGGGACAGTGATGGGGGCGAAACCGCTATGTCGCCACCCCCAGAACGGTGCTGTAAAGTAAATGATAAGCAGGAAAACCGCCCAAAAGAATCCCCTGCGCCGCATGGATCAACGCCCCCTTTCACCGCCATTGTATGCAAAGAAAAGGGGACATACCTCTTGGCAAGGAGAGAAAATTCTGCTATAATATAGATTACAACTGTGCGGGCCATTAGCTCAGTTGGTTAGAGCTGGCGGCTCATAACCGGCTGACCCAACCGCATCCACTTTCAAATATGATGAAGTGCCGCAGTTTTTACTGAACTTCATCGCCAAGATTTCTGCTTTGGCGATAAGTTGGCGATTTAGCCATCAACAGCACTTCTTCATCATAATAAGGGCCGTTAGCTTAACGGTTAAAGCCACCGGCTCATAACCGGTTCAGTGGGGGTTCGAATCCCTCACGGCCCATAAAAAGAACGCAGCTATGTTATTTTTTAAGATAACACGGCTGCGATTCTTTATTTTTCGTACAATTCACGGCTCAACTGATTGCGTATCGACTCCCGGCGTTTTTTGTATTGCTGGGTGTAGATCATTAAAGTCGTGCTCGGCTGGGCGTGACCTGCTTCAGCGGCAACCGTTGCAACACCGATGTCAGGATTCGACATGAGCAGGCTGACAAAGGTATGGCGAAACATGTGTGGGTGAATATCCTTGAGACCGGCTTTCTTTGCTACACGCTTTACCAGCGCATTGTAACCATCCGGGTTGCGAGGCCAACCGAAATCGTCAATGATGACAAATTCTTCTCCGGCCAGTCGCATCAGTGATTCACGCTTGCTCTCTTTGTTTTTTACCATGTCTCGCTGCCAACTGGCCCCCATCAACCTCTTTTTTGTGTACCACCACTCTTTGTATTGCTGCATAAATTCCATGTACTCTGGGGCTACATCAATATAACGGTCGTTGCTTTCTTTTGTGGCTGTGTGTTGATAGCCGAAGTCCCTAAAAACTAAAAGGCTTTTGTTGACATGAACGGTACATTCTTTGAAATCGAAATCACTCCATGTCAGGCCGGCCAATTCAGCACGACGCACACCCGTATTCAGCAGGGATAATACAATGGCTTGCTCCGGCATAGAGCACTTATCAATTTCTGACATGAGTTTGCATACTTCATACCCATGTGGCGGCCTTGGGGTCGTTGCGTTCGTTGCTCATAACGGCGGTGTTGATGTACTCCAACATGGACAGCATAGCAACTGGCTTTAGCTGTTCCCCCAAGCTCTGGATGTTGAAGCAGATCAGGCGGTTGCTCATGTCCACGTTGGTGGGCTGGGCGAACACCTGCATACTGCCGGTTGCGAAAATTTCCAGTGCAAGTGCCAATTCTTTGGAACGGTTGTCGCCCTGACTGTTCAGCGCCGCCCACAAATCCTTGATGGTCGGGCAAGGCGCTGTGTATTTAGATTCGATAAGCGGTTTGTAAATGCTCCTCAATGCGCGGTCAATCAGACTTCTATCTCCGGGCAGAACATTTTCTTTTTTCATAATCTGTTCGCACAGGCTCAACACAAACTCTGCTTTTGCCACATAGGGCGGGATGTCCGTGGATTTGTCTGGCTTAAAGTCCAGTGGATTGAAATAGGTGCTGCTATCCACCGAGATATTGACTACCTCGCCGCCCAACTCCTGCACAAGCGGCGCATATTCATTTTCGGGGTCTACGATATAAAACCGGGCCTTGGTAAAACGCAGATACAGCATAAGGATTTCCAGTTTGACGAACATAGACTTACCGCCGCCGGATGTCGCCACAACCATTGCATTGCCGTTGACGAGAGTTGTGCGCAGCCCGATGATAAGATTACCTGTGACCGCGTTTCGGCCATAGCAGATGCCGCCCGGAGTGAGAATTTCTTGCGTATTGAACGGTACAAGTGCTGTTAGCGATTTCGTCAGCACCGTGCGCACACTCTCGATGCGGCGCAGACCGTAGGGCATGGCCGTGTTAAAGGCGCGTTCCTGCTGAAAGTACAACTCGGTGAATCGGCAGTTATAGTTTGCCGCCGTGGTTTTCAGTGCATCGGTTTCCAGCGCGAGATCTTCCAGTGTGTCAGCAAAGTAAGTGACGGTGAGCAGGCTCAAAAACATCTGCTGGTCATTTTCCGTCATTTCTTTACGGATGCTGGCAATGATGCGGTCCTGCTCCTGCGTCCGCTGCGGCACGGAAGATGTAAAGTCGAGATTTTCCACGGATTTCTTATTGAAACGGACTTTCTCGGCATCGGTTTTCATCTGCGCATTGTCAATTTCTTTGAAAGCATCCTCGGTTTCCACCGGTTCAATGTCAATGGATAGAACAATATACGGCACTTGCTGGAGCAGAGAGGAGATAAACTTATCATCAAGCTGCTGCGGGTACTCACTGATCGTCATGCACTTGGCATAAAAATCCTCGATTTCAATATGCTTTTTGCAAAAGCGGATGCAGTCCGGGGCGATAGAATCGCGGAAGTCCTGCCCCAGTTTGGCACAATTATCAAAGTCGAAGTTAAAACGACCCTCCTCGGAAATGCGGAAAAACTTGTGCAGCACCTCCAGCCGTGTGCGGTTGTCCAGCGGCGTGACGGCACATTCCAAGGCGGAAAATGCAGACAGCAAATGCCCCTGCACCTGTACAAAGCGTTCGCGGGCCTCTTTTACGCCGGGTTTGTTCGTGGACACGATGATGTACTTATGCTGCACCACATTTCCATTTTCGCGGACGTTGGCCTTGATTTGGCGGTTGCGTTCTGCGCGGAGGGCATCAAAGCCGTCGTTCTCGCGGTGGTACAGCACATCACGGGCAAAGGCTTTTTCATCCATGCGCTGGCTGACGATGCAGACTTGCATCCAGCAGTCAGCGGGGATGCCCGCGTAGACCGTGCCAAGCTGCATTAGAATATTCTGCTTGGCCGCGTCACTCTGCATGGCGTAGTTGATGTCGCTGATTTGCCACATCAGGCTGAACACATTTTCCGATTGCCAAACACCGTCTGCATAGATTCTGTCGATGGGGATGCTCTGCTGCACGGAACGGGGCATTTTATAGCTGCCGCGCGTTTTTCGCGTAGATGCGTACTCACTCAATCTCAATGCTTATCACCTTTTTTCTTTTTGCAATATTTGTTTTCAGTTTTCCATAGCCGCCAATCGTTTCTGATAACTGTGCTGTCTATTACAACAAGCAGGAATTTTTCAAAGGTCAGACAGTCATAAGTAAAAAATCCTGCTGCTGCAATCGGCGCGGCGGCCACAATGCAGACCCAGCCCGCCGTTTCATGACCCAACAGCGGGGTCAGCCCCAAATAGACCGCAACTGCCACGGCAATGGCCGCGCCAGAGCAAATCATCTGCCGCAGATTCAGCCCCAAAAAGATTTCCTCTTGGTAATGGCGGATTTCTTTATTTATCGGAATTTGCATATTACAACCCCATCATTTCATGGATAATTCGGTCAGAGCCTTTTATTAGCCCCACAAGTACGAGCATATTGAACACGGTTTCGGCAAGGTAGCTCCACACAATAGTGGTCGCCTCGCCGCTGGCTACTGTTGGCGTACTGACAAACGCCGAGTAAATCACACAGGCCAGCACAATGACCGCACCCTCTAAGCACACGCCGACATAACTTTTCAAAAACGATATGCCCACGGATTGTGTGCTTTCCCCGGCAAAAGCCGCCAGCGGCAGCGGAGCCAGCGCTGTGTACATATACAAACGGAAGAAGCGGCCATACACGGTAAGGATCATTACAAAGGAAAGCACCGTAATGAACAAGCTGCCGAGAATCGTTACGAGCCATAGCGGTATGCTGGCGAGAAATCCCACATTTTCGATAGCCGTTTGCATTTCTGTGGGCAGCGACACCATAGCTTCCGAGATACCGCCCATGCTGTCGGCCATATCTGTGACGATGCCGTTACAGATGGAAAACACATTCAGCATAATGTCCATGCCATATCCCACAAGTGCCTTTGCCGCCACAAAGCGGAGAAAGTAGTGGATAGCAGCTTCGGGGCGTTTTAACTCGTGAAAATTCATTGTGTTTTTGCATAGCGAAATAGCAAAGAACAGCACGACCAGTGCATAGCCAATGCCAACCATACCATTGTGCAAGGTCTGCATCACACTCCACACTGCGCCGCCCTTAAAAGTTTGGGGGCCGGTTGTCACCAGCCCCCATAACTCGCCCAGCTTTCCATTCCATGTGGAAAATGCGTTGTTCAGATTCTCAACGATCCAGTTTTGATTCAAGTTTTCACCCACTTTCAGATAAAAGAAAACAGCCGACAGAAAGTCTGCCGACTGCATAGCTTAATTAAAAAAATTGTTTGTTATTAGGGTGTCCATTGTAGAAGCAACTGCATCACACACTTCATCAAAGCTGATGGTGGAAGCGTAGTCGAAATCTTTTAGGTAATTATCCCATTGCCTACGCATAATCTCGCTGTTTCGCACCGCTTCCACAATTGCTCTATAATCTTGCAAAATCGAATCAGAGCCTCGCTTACTGGCTGTAGCCATCAGTGCCGCCCCTAAAGCGGGAAAGTCTATATTTTCTGCTTGCAGTTTGGTAAGGATATAGACATCATAATAATCTCTTGGCCGGGTATTCTGGTCACTGCGAGATATTACAGTCTCCAGCTTTTCCGCCAGAATGGTGGCCAAATTGTATGCCATAACTTGAATATGACGATCTTCCAGCATCAACTTGTAGTCATATTGAATTTCGCTTGGTGTGATTTTATCGCCAGTAGTGATGTCCAGCTTTAAGGGAACTGCCATAGGCGGAAAATCGGCTGTCAAAGCTACGCGGTATCCAGTATATTCGTCACCCTCCCGGATTTCACCAATGCTTTTGAATGTAAATGTGATGTCATCGTCAACAGGAACGGTGAGAATCTGCTCTATCATTTTTTGGACGGTATCCTGCGTAACTGGATAACCCTTTACGGTTGCATCCATATCCATTGTCGCTCTGGAGTTCAGCCCCACCATAGAGGAAATTAAAAAGCCACCTTTGATAATGTAATTATCCCGATACGGGGATAATGATACCCGCTCTAAGAATCGTTCCAGCATATAATTTTGCAGAACAAGCTGTGCGGAAATCTGGTTTTCTTTCGCCAGCTTTTTCATAATCGCTTTCAGCTGCATAGCGTTTTTCATAATAGTACCTCCAAATAAGGACGCAGCCGCTTTTCTACGCGTAGTTGATGAGCATATTCCGAAAGCAAAGGAATGTTCTTATCTTTACGGCCAGCGTACCGCTTGAATGCATCTGTAATGATCTGAATATCCGTGTGGCTGATGGGCTTTAGAATTTCACATAGGGTTTTTTCTGCATTGTAGGCCCGGACTGTATTTCCGGCAGGGGTGTCAACCAGCGCGATTCCAAGACTGTAATAAGGCTCTTTCTTGCAAGAGCATAAAATTCCCGCTGCTTTTGGACTGGATGTATTATATCCATAGGGAAATGCCATGTGAAACTTGTGTGGTGTCCTGTCAGTCAAATCATGCAGAAACAGTGCGGTATCCAATGCAAATACACCACGCTTATATCGCTCTTGAATGGATACAAATTCATCCTCCCAAACTTCCGGCAGGGTATATACTCCACGGGAGACCTGATCTAATCGGCCTGTATCGGCCAAATATTTCAAACTTCCGCGTGATATTCCGGCAGAAGAAATCATAGCAGCAGTTACGATGCCATTATTTTGGGAAGCCAACTCTATAATCTTTGTTGTAGAATCCATAGCACACACCTTCTCTCAAATTGACTTTTATGCTAAACATTATACGCTTATTTAGCATAAAAGTCAACGAGACGGCATCGCTTACAGAATCATATCAAGAATATCCTTTGCAAAGTAAATGACCACGCCGCCGAAGAACGTCATAAAGCCTTGCGCCCGCTGGCTGGCATCGTGGCCTTTGAGGGCAAGGCCGATTTGCACGATGCCGAAGCCCAGCAGGATCGCGCCGATGGCTTTGATGGCGCTGAACACAAAGTCGCTCAGATTGTTGATGGTCGTCAGCGGATCATCTGCAAAGGCAGGCATGGCCATAACAAAAGCAGCGGCAACCACCGTCGCCGCCGTCAGATAAATGCGCTTGATTTTACGATTAGTCGCCGCCTTGTTCATATTGAGAGAAGTTTTCTTCATTTTCATAATAATTTTCCTCCGGGTGTTTTTCTAAGTAGTCGAGCTGTTCGTACATTTCTTCGGTGATTTCGGGCGCTGTCGCGGCAGCAACAGCGTCCATTGTAATAGTAGCGGCGTCGCCCATATAGTCAGGCGGCATTACATAAGGCTCACCTCCTGCATCGGGTGTATATTTTACATTCGGGTGGTGGAGCAGATTATACTTTTTGTCGATGACAGGGTCCTCGCTGCGCATCAGCAGCAGGCACTCATCGTCACGCATACGGCGGATTTCGTCCGGCATACACAGTTCACGGCCAGCGGTTTGCAGGCTGTCGCTGCTGCTGCCCCGGCTGCCTTTGCCAATGCTTTGGCTTTTGGTACGTTCGGTTTCCTTGCCGAGAATTTTGGAAAGATATTCGTAGGTACCGTACTCGTTGCCGCCGAGGTAAAGCAGGGTGTCACAGTTTCCGATTATGCCTTCCCAATCGTCTTTGAACAGGCTTTTTAGCTGGGCGATGTTCTGCAAAATAATGTCGCAGCTGATATTGCGGCTGCGGCAGACTGCCAAGATATTTTTGAAGTTCTTGGGTAAGGCAACATTTGCAAACTCGTCCATCATCAGCCGCACATGAACCGGCAACGCACCGTTGTATTCCGGCGTGGAATCTGCCAAACGAAAAAGCTGGTCAAAAAGCTGCGTGTAGAGCATCGTTGCAATGAAATTAAAAGTTGTATCATTGTCTGGCAAAACAATAAATAATGCCCGCTGCTCCAGCCCCATACGCGGCAGGAACATTTCATCACGAGAAGTCATTTCCGCAAACTTACGGCTGTTGAACATATAGAGATTGGCCGCAGCGGAAATCAAAATAGATTGCAGCGTCTTTTTCGCACCCAACATAAAAGACTTGAATTGCAGGACAGCGGGGTGCTGCGGGTCGCGGCGCTCCAGTTCTCCAAACAGCATCATCAAGGGGTTCTCGACCATTTCATTTTCGCTGACTTGGCAATTCAGAATCATATACATCAATGTGGAAAAATTCTGCTCACTGGCAGGGGCTTCGTACATGAGATAGAGAATCAGTGCGGAGATCAGCAGCACAGAAGAATCATCCCAAAACTTATCACCGCCGCTGGGGGCATCCTTGGGTTTGGTGTTGTTGACGATGGCGAACGCCAGCTTGATGGCGTCCTCATCGGTTTCGAGATAGGCCATCGGATTGTAATGGCCTTGAAAATGCACAAGGTCAAGCACTGTCACGCTGATACCTTTCGTTTCCATGATTCTGCCGAGGGTGCGCGTCAATTCCCCTTTGGGGTCCAGAAATAGATATGAGCCAATCAGTTGCAGCGCGTTGGGCTTCACATAAAAGCGTGTCTTGCCGCTGCCAGATCCGCCGATTACGATAATGTTGAGATTATGTTTATGCGCGTGGCTGTCGGTGCTGAAGCGTACATTCTCGGTCAAAATGTAATTTTCTTTGGTGTCTTTGGTATTGCGGTACTTGATGTTTAGTCTGTGGGCGCTGCCCCACTTGGCCGTGCCGTGCTCTGCGCCGGGGTGGCGGTCTGCTTGGTCGAGCATATAGCAGTAGACGGCCAACGGATAAAACACCAGCACCGCCAGCAGAAATTTTGGAGTGCTGGCGCACCAGCGCAGCTTGGATGGGGTGTGCAGAATTTCGGACAACACGGCGTTGATTTCTGCCAACCCCTGCGCCTGTTCGGTGGCCTGTGCTAATGCTGCGGCGGCAAACAGCAGCGGTATCAGCAACAGCCCGTACAGAATAATTTCTGTGCGGCGGTCCTTATTCGGGCGCATGATGGTTAGCGGGCCTCATCCCGCTGCGGTGCGCTCTGACCGCGCTGCAAACCGAGTGCCTTTTCCACAGTGTCTCCAATAGTCACAGACAGTTCCCGAATTTCTTCCAGTGTTTTGCGTTCCTCGCCGGGTGGAATGTGGGTATCCATCTTGTCCAGCATGGTGGCAGCAGTATCGGGCATCGGCAGCGCGAACCGCCCGCAAAATTCCACCGATACTGCTATCGCCGTTTTTCGCAGATAGGGCGCTTGGGAGATACCCGGCGTGTGCTGCTCTGCGGTTGCAATGATGATTTCGGCGGGCAGTCGTGCCAGCACTTCACGCTGCGGCATGGCCGTTGGGAACACAATCGCGTGTTGCTCGGCATCGTACCCGACAACGCCCTCATTTTGAAATATGATGTTGACCGGGGAAAGGCGCTCCAGTTCCTTGATGGCCTTGTCCATCTGCTCCGGCTTGATTTCAGGAATCGGATACGGCTTATTGCCGTAGGTCATGGACACATCGAAAATTGAGCCGACATTATAGTAACCATTGACGCGCACAAGTTGCGGGATGCCTTTTGCCCCTTTGTTTACACGCCGCCCGAATTTATCCCAGTCTCTGGCGGTCAATACGGACCGCGCTTGCGGCAGGGTTTGCAGCACAAGTGCTGCATTGCCGGATGTGATATGGCTGCCAAGCCGCCCTCTGCCGTACAGATAGTCAGCAAGGCGCTGGCCATCCTGCACAACTTCCTGCAATGCGGATCTTTGCGCCGCAATGGTTTCTTTAAGTTCGGCTTGCTTTTTGGCTTTCCACTCCTCGATGGGCAATCGCTGTTCGTACATTTATCGCTCCTCCTCTGCAATAATATTCTGCACTTTTTCCTGTGCCTGTGCTGCTGTGCGGGCGGCTTTTTTCAGTGCCATAATGGTTGCCCGCACAGATGGCCGGGGGTCAATATCCAAAGGATTCTTCCCGCGCGTCAGCAAGCTGTCGCCGGATTGACGGCGGGTTGGGTCTTTTTTTCTGTCTGCCGTGGTGACCTTGGGAATGGCATATCCCAACTGCTCATAGATGCGGTTCAGTTTGGCGACATCTTCGGCTTTGAACATGACGTCAACTTTTTCGTTCTGTGCCTTATCCTTGATGACCGCGAACAAGACGCCGTACTGCTTTGCCAATTCCTTAAACTGTCCCACGTCTTTGCTTTGCAGGGCAATAATTTTTAGTTCCTTGCCCTCCCGCAACAGACGGTCAAGGCTGGTTTTGCCTTTCACTTTAGGATTTTCCTTGGCGTAGGCCAGCGATAAGGCCAGTGCGTTTTTAATGCCCAGCGCAGACAGCTTAATGGCTACTTCGGTAACCTGTAAGGCTTCCCGCACCATCTGATCGGCTGCTTCGCCTCCGTTGTTCATCTTGTTTCACCTCATTTCGTTCTTCCTGTGCGGCAAGTTCTGCTTGCCGTAGTTTTTCCTGCACCTCGGCAGCATCTGTTTCGATGTCGGAACAGATGTAAACCTTATGGCGCAGGGCTTTCATTTGCTGGGTCAGTGATTTGATTTTTTCTTCCCGCGTGGCACGTTCCGGCTCACGCTTTTGCCGATATAAAACTTTGCGCTGGCGGGCAAGCTGTTGGATTTGGACTTCTGCACTTTCCTTGTAGGCCAGCAGTTCATCCATAGTTTCAATATGGTTTTCCCATAGGAATTTTGTCTGCTGCTGGTATCGGCTGAACAGCAGAAAATCCTCACGCAGCAAAAAATAGCAGCGCTTTGTTGCCTTGCCGTGGTAGGCTTTGCGCAGCAGGGCGCAGTAGTGATAGTAGCAAGCCATAAAGCCGGACACCTTGGGATACCGGCGCGGCAACTTGCCGAGATACCGCGCTCGCCGAACAGTGGGCTGTAATTCTGTGGGCTGCCATTTCGGTTTTGCCGGGGCATTTTCCTGCCGGTATTCCTGCTGCATTTCGGTGGGCATACGGTGCAGTTGGCGGTAATACTCCCGCAGCGCTGTCTCGGAAAAGCGCGGGTCGAGCCGGTCAATGCGGATATTTCGTTGAGCGTCTTTATGGCGCACCGCTATGTGTTCCACACGCGGGCCATATTTGACCGTGTAGCCCATGTTCTGCAATTCCGTGATAAAGCCATCAAAGCTGTCGGCGGCAGCAATGGCCTGTTCCACATCCTTGCGTACCATACCACGAATGGTAGGCTTGCCGGTCTGACCGCTTAGCCACTCGTCATAAGATTTTCCCTTGCCGTCCGTTTCGATGACGGACAGCCGATTTTCTCGGCAAAGTTCATCCGATACCTGTCGGATTCCGTGGTAGTAGGTGTCAAAGTTGTTGCGGAACATTTTTCCGTCCGCATAGGATACCGAATTGACGACTATATGATTGTGCAGGTGTCCTTTGTCCAAATGGGTGCTGACCGTACACTCAAACCGATCCGCAAGAAACCGCCGTGCAAATTCACAGCCAATCTCGTGTACTTGGTCGGGAGTGGCTTCACCGGGGCTGAAACTTTGAATGATGTGGTAGGCCAAAACTCCCTTATCCGTGGGTTGCTCCCACAATCGTTTGGTTAATTCCATGCTCATACAGGCTGTCTCCGGGTCACAATGAAAGCCTGTCACATACAGTTGATGCTCTGTCTTATCTTGGTTCTGCGTATAGGATAAGAGCCGCCTTAAATCATCATCAGCAAATTTTTCAGTTTTGTTTGGGTTGCTGGTATAATCCAGACATCGTTGCAGATGATGCTTTACTGCTTTGATTTTTGTATAAGCTATTGGACCCCACCTCCCTTAATGTACCTCCATATTTGCTCCATGATTTGTTTTGCAGTCAGCAAGTCGGTATTACTTACTTTTCCGCTGGCGTTGGCAATGTGGGCAAGCTGGTTTAGATTGTTGCCAAGGGCTGCAATTTGGCGTGACATTTTTATGTAGTCGGCTGTCGGACGCTCCAGAAGTGGAGCGTCCATCAATACTTTGCGCAGCACTTGCTCTTGATTTAGCCCTGTGCTTTTACTTAAATACCGCAGTCGTTCCTGCTCGTCTTGATTGAGCCGTAGGAGTTTTTTATAGGTTCTTGCTTTCATAATTCACCATCCGATGCAGGGGTTTTAGGGGTATTCCCCTAACAAGTGGGCGATGTGATATCACATTGCCGTGCTTGCTCGTACTGTGCCATAGGCACAGTACGCCGCCTGCTGAAAATCACCACGGCAGTTGCCGCCTCTTTCGGGTCGCATAACGCTCGATACGCCGAGCCAGCCGAAACATATTCACACGGTCACGCAGGCTGTACTCGGTAGCCGTGACCTGTACACCGCGCTGCATGAGCCGCTTGAAAAAGGAGTACAAGTGGCGCTCCTTGCCGCTGATCTGCCGCATACGGCAGATATAAACGCGGTCAACTTTTCCACCCTTAATCTGCTGCATCATATCACGGTAGCCAGGGCGCAGCAGCCAGCCGCCGCAAAAGAACAGCAGTATGCCGGCGGCTCCGCAAAGCGCGATCCGGCGGCGGGAGATCTTCTCGCTGCGGACGCTTCGCGTACCGAGGCACGAAAGGGCCAGAAACAACAGACAGAACAGTTTGGTGTAAAGGGGCGACGAGAAGAGTCCCGACGTCCGCTGGAAGTTCATCAGGATCTTATCGACGAGGGCCGTGTTCCAACCTACGGCCGTAATCCACGAATAGGCGTACCAGTAAAAATGAATGAGCGCGAACAGCAGGCTGAGCGCCCGCATGAACTGCATGACTTTGGCGAGACCCCGCAGGTCGTCTTCCTGTTGCATGGTTTTCCGGGTTTACGTTCGTCCGTCCAACGGAAAATCCTGCGGGATATGTCGGTGCGGCCGTCCGGGGCCGGGTATGGCCGGAAAAAAGAGCGCAATGAGCCGATTTTTCGAAAAAACAATATGATCGTCAACTTCAAGAAAATCCGTATCGATTGAGATTTTCAAAGTATCTTTGGGTTCAGATAATAGAAATCCGTAATTTTATCGTTGAAAATAAATAAATTCAATGAACAGGGTTATCGTCATAGGCAACGGCTTCGATAAAGCACATGGTCTGAAAACCGGCTACAGGGATTTTATCGATGGTTATTGGGATCAGGTCGCTTTGAGCATATACAATGGGTATAAACTACACTTATTACAACAATGGGGCGTATGGAACGATCCTGCTCCCTATGAAGATGAATTTGTTAAATCGTATGTGACT
>OHAY01002379.1_pt1 | contig 15059 bp, 8 predicted proteins | sample 1577191 | NCBI WGS metagenome assembly OHAY01 (sample SAMEA3541504, study PRJEB24748) | human gut metagenome | biome: human gut; feature: human-associated habitat; material: faeces | place: China | collected 2012 | reverse complement strand
GTGCAAATTTTCTATAGAATTAAAGAATTTTCCCCCTGATTTATCGGGTGAGCCATGAAGACTTACCCGATAATTATGGGGAAAGGTTGTCCAAGGATCCTTGTCCGGTTTCAAAAAGCTGTATTTTTCCCTACCATAGTATCTGGAATCTTGATACAAGTTCTGCCGGATCCTGCACCAAGTTCTGTGAAATCTTGTGCCAAGTTCTGCTTCACGCTCTCACTATTTCAGTCAAAAGATTCAATATTTACTTTCAGAAATAGTGAAGAAAAAATATAGAAAAAGACCTAACATCCAAAGTCTTTATGACTTTGAGCAACCTATAAAACACGACAAGGTATAAAAAGACACAATACAAACATTGCATATTGTACTATCAGAAACCTATTTGAGACATCGCCCAAAGTTCATTGACAGAAACACTCTTTTCATAACTAAAATGCGCATAATTCAGCATGATACGCGTTTTCGGCGTTATATAATAAGCGCCTCCCACTGTATAAATCATTTCTGAATCAGAAACTGCCGTATCAGCTTCATAGCGTTCCAATTTTGCCACAACCGCCAATCGGGAGGGAATGGCAAACCAATATCCTAAAGCATAAAAAACTCTGCGGTTGATACTACCATCTTTTCCCCACAAATATTCCCCCCCCCTGCAAGTCAACCGATGGGTCTGATAACAGGTACTCAGCGCCATGCGGTTACGTTTCATATTTGTATTATAAATGGTTTCTTCCCCCGTTTCATCATTTACCACCGTATAATCATCATTCAATTTTCCGATATAGGCAGACGCACCCATCTTCAATCCTTTGACAGGCTGCACAGTGAACCATGCGGCAAAATCCTTTGCATCATTATGATCTTTCATGCTGAGTCCGGAACCATTGTATACACCTACCCGATATTCCAGAAAATAATCGTCGACAGAGGTCTTGAACAACTCACCACCCACCTGCAAACCCATATCACGGCCACCCTGGTTCCCACATACATCTCCACTGAAACCTGCCAGACGCTCAATGACACGACTGAAGTTTACCGTTTCATAAACCGAAGATGACATCTGGTTCTCTAATGTAAAACAGGTCTTCATCCGACCTATCTTGACCTGAAAAAAAGAATACGGTTTGTAACAAGCATAGAGTTCCAGCAGCTGTGAAGTAAACAGTTCATACTGAACCATCCACGACAGTTTATCCGTGATATCTCCCGAAAGGATCAGCATCCCCAGCCTTCCAAAAAACTGATTGTCCGCCTGACTCACATCCAAGTCTTTCCTGTCCGTATAGCTATAACCGAACTGACCGTAGGCAGTCAGCTTCACATGTTTACTCAAAAAGCCGTTCACTTGCCCCAATACGGATGAATCTTCCTTTTTCCCTTGTGAATACCCCTGAGGTAAAACCAAGAACAACATCCAAATAACAAATAATAAACGTGTGTTTTTCATGATCTATTTCTCATTACCAATGTATAACTACGTTCTAAAAGCTAACAAGCCGCCAAGCTATTCAAAAAGTTTAATTATCACTTATTATCCGTACACTTTATCCATATTTCCACTTATCTTTTATACAAGATGAATATTCACTCATTTTTATCCATCCGAAGAGTCATAAAAAGGCCGGTTGCCCCATTACATGAAGCAACCAGCCCTCCATTATCCTGTCACCAAGTTAATTATCAGAACTTATAAGCTGCTTTACGCAATTCTTTCACTGAACCGAATGGTTTATTGGGCTTCAGGTAACGCCCCATGAACTTATAAATGTCCAGACGAATCTTGCTTGACTCATAAGTATCTAACCGATCAAAACTATGCGCACCGGGAGCACGCTCAAATATCTTATATTCAAATTTTTTGCCTTCTGCTTTCAAGGCACGGATCATTGATTCCACCTCGACTACATTCACATCATCATCACTGGTATTAGTATAGATAAGTAACGGATCTTTCAACTTCTCCGCATGCCACACAGGAGAGCGCCGTTTGTATTCCGCAATATTGTCCTTGGCAGTCTGCCCGATATGATTCTTGGCCGAGAAGATTTTGCGATAACTGTCGCTGGCATATCCCATACGCATGATTACATCCGAAACCGGAACGCCTGCAAAACCACATTTATATTGTCCCGGATAATTGAAAAGGTTCATCAGTGTAATCATACCACCATGACTCCATCCCATGATACCCACACGACTACCATCCACAATATCGAAATTATCCACCATATAGTTACGGCTGATGTACACGTCTTCGTTTTCCAATCCACCATAATCTATATTATTGTATGTTCCCGCTCCGTATCCGGTGCTTCCCCGGTAGTCCGCTGCCACCACGATGTATTCCTGCGCTATCAGCTCACGGATGATATGGGCATAATAGGTGTCCATATCGGCATGTACCCCACTGTGAGGAAATACGATCAACGGATATTTCTTGTTTTCCTTCACACTTTTGGGAATAAAAATGTATGCTCTGAATTTAAGTTCGTTACCAGCACTCATCGAAGTGGGATTGGACTCCTTCCAACGCGGTGGTCCACATAATATCACCTTATCTACATGGGCAATATCACCCACTTTCTCGTACCACAGGACATCATCAATCTTTTTCATTAACTGGTCAAACTGATGAACAGACAACTGCGCCCGTACTATTCCCGGCATAGTCCATAAGCAACACACAAATACCACAAATATTACTATTCTGTTTTTCATACGTATATATTTAAATAATGATTAATAGCATGTTAATTCTTGGGATATCCCGGATTCTGTTCCATCTCAGGACTAAAGATAAACTGGTCTTCAGGTATCGGCAGCACACACTTGTAAAAATCCCAATCCACCTCTTCGTCCACACTGGGAAGATGATATCCTCCTTTACGGACAATAGTCTTGCCATTGCGCAGCAAATCAAAGAAACGATGTCCTTCACCTACCAGCTCCTTACTTCGCTCATCCAACACACGGTCCAAGGTATAGTCAGCCATTGTCACTTCGTTATCGGGATTGCCCCGCTTCACAATCTCATTCAAATAACCAAGTCCCTGAACCGCAGCATCACCGCCCAACTTGCAACCAGCCTCAGCGGCAATAAGGTACACCTCGGACAGACGAAGTACCACATTGTTACATTCCAGCGGTGCAGTCTTCAGGTCCGTCCCTCTCAGTTTGTACAACCACCATACCGTTTTCCCCGCATATTTATTCTCCTCCAGCAACTGCCCGCGCACATCTCCGGGATCAGCCAGCATTTGCTCCGCATATTTCTGAGTGACAAACCCCTTCTGATAGCCATACCAATTCAATAAATATCCCCATGAATCCCGTCCTGGAGTATCATCCACACTATTGGCTATCTCAAAAAACGATTCTGAACCAAACTTGGCTTCTACCGACCAGGCAGCCACATATTTCTCATGCGGATAAAGTGCATAACTTCCCGATGTATCCGCATCCTTAATCAGTTGGTCCGCCAAATCAAATGCTTTCCGGTTATCGTCATGATACAAGTAGATACGAGCCAGCAATGCACGAGCCGCATACTTATTCATACGTCCGTTATTTTTCTCTTCGGACATCAATGTAACCGCCTCTTCCAACGTTTCTATAATAAAATCATAAGCCTGAGCAACAGTAGAACGGGGAGGATTCTCATAGGTTCCCACCAAATGGTCTATCAACGGAGCACCCAGTGACGCACCTTTATCTTTTGTATAAGGATAGCCAAAGCAACGAGTCAGATCAAACTGGCAAAGCGCAATCACCGCCATCGTCTCGCCTTTCAAAGCATTCAACTTCTTTTCATCCCCGCTTTCAATTTTTCCTTCGGCAATAGCATTCAGAATATTCCATGCCTCACGAAGAATATAAAAAGGTCGTCCCCACAATGAACCGGCATTCAAACTATTAGGACGATGATTGAACATATAGCATGTATTGCATACCCCACTTTCCTCAGAACTCTGCATATCATCTCCTTTCATGTCTCCATAGGCAAACATAGCAGCCCCGTAATATCCGGAGCCCGACATCAGATCATACAATCCGTTCACCGCATTATCCACATCGGTTACTGTACGGAAAGCCATCGTAGTAGGGATTTTATTGCTGGGAGCTGTATCGAAGAAATCACTACAACCGGCAACGAGCTGTGAAACGAATCCTAAAATAAGAAGTATTTTCTTCATAATGGTTCTGTTTTTTAGTGTAATTGATGATTAAAATTTAAGTTCCAGCCCGAAAGCATAAGTTTTCAACGGAGGCGTGTAGAATCCTACCACCCCACTCATTTCAGGATCATATTGGTCGTATGCAGCCCATGTCAACAAATTCGTACCCGAGAAATAAATACGGGCATTCCCTATTCCTAATTTCTGCAACCATGCTTTAGGAGCATTCAATCCCAATATCAGACTTTTCAGACGAATATGATCCGTAGAATGGATGGCACGTGAAGAATTATAGTTACCCCCCTTTTTATTCCCATATACAAAACGGGGAACATCCGTTATATCACCCGGTTTCTGCCAACGGCGGCGTTGCTCGGTACTTTTATTGCTTATCACTGAATAACCATCATCTTGCAGAATGTAGGATGCATTATCATACGAATAACCACCGAAACTATAAGATAGATTGAATGACAGGTCAATGAATTTATAATTAAAGGTATTCATAAAACCTCCCGATATAGTAGGCGTAATATCTTTCAACGGAATAGGACTTGCCTGCCCCGGATCGGTCACTTTATTTTTTGTATAATTGCCATTCTCATCCTGTTGGTTATCATAATACAAGGCACTTCCGGTCTCAGGATCCACCCCCGCATACTCACGCAGATAAATAGTATTAAATGGATAACCTTCCTTACGTACATACCTGCCATCCACAAACCAAGGCAGATCTGCCAGTTTCAGAATCTTATTTTTATTATGGCTCAAATTGAAGGCGGTAGTCCAGCTGAAATCTTTCGTCTTGATGTTATTGGAACGAACTTCAAGTTCCACACCGGTATTCCGCATCTGCCCCACATTGGTCAGCAGAGAAGAAAATCCGCTGATGGAATTCAATTGCTTGCTCATCAACAGGTCTTTCGTTGTACGCGTGTACCAATCCAAAGAAACATTCACACGACTGAACAAGCCGATATCCAGTCCCAAATTCAGTGCATAATTCTTCTCCCAGGTGAGTTCCTCATTCCCCAATGTACTTTCCCACGGAGAAGGTTTCCCACTATAAAACGCCCCCGTGGTATAAGTACTCTGATAACCATAATATGAAGAAGGGAGATTTCCATTCACCCCATAGGAAGCACGAAGTTTTAAATCACTTAATACTGATTTCAACGGCTGCATGAACCTTTCCTGAGAAAGTCTCCATGAAGCGGACAAAGACCAGAAATTACCCCAACGAGTATCGGGAGACAAGCGGGATGAGCCATCCCTGCGAAAACTGAAACTGGCATAATATTTATCATCATAAGAATAGTTCACACTGGCCACATAGGACATTAATGCATCTTCCTGCAATTTCTGGTCAGCATCTATCGGATCGGCCGCATTTCCTAAAGAAGTGTTTATATCCTGCCCGTAAGTTTTCTTTGCAGCATACAAATCCTCATAATCATACTTCATCACCTCGAAAGCCGTGACCGCACTGACAGAATGCTTGCCGAAAGTTTTGGAGTAAGTTAAATTGTTCTGTGAAGTATAACGTATACGGTCAGTCATCTGCATACGTCCCCGTCCTTGATAAGTTGCTCCATCACGTCCATCCGGAGACTGAAAGAAAAAGTCCTTTGTCAACGAATAATCTACCGTAAACACACTGGATACCTTCAAGTTATCCCAAACATTATAAGCTATTTTAGCCGTACCCATAGCACGTACCGTCCGAGCGTAATAATCATTCACCTCAGCCTCCAATATCGGATTATACCCATTGTTTTCACGATACCCGCTGGCATAGGTCCCATCCTCATTGTAAATGGGAGTAGAAGGCGTCAGATTCACTTTTGATGCATAAATGGCACTTCCATAAAATTTACCTTCGGGTAAATGAACGTTCTTTGTCCACGAAAAAGAAGCGTTCATTCCAAATTCCACCTTTTTATACTTGTTACTTGCATCCACACGCCCCGTAAAGCGCTCCATTTCTGAATTCAGGGAAACACCCGTCTGTTTAGTATATCCCAAAGAACCGATAAAACTGGAATTTTGGTTGCCAGCACTGGCAGACAGGTTATAATCCTGTTGATAACCTGTCTTAAATAAAGCACTCTCCCAGTCCGAATATCCTTGAGGCAAGCGTTTGGCATACTGGTCTATATTCGCATCCGCATACTGCTGTGCCTCTTGTTCGCTTACTCCCTTATCCAGTTGAAAATTAACCAATCCTTCATGAATTAATTTCCTTCTTTCCTCGCCTCCCATTAACGGACGATATGTATAAGCGAAATCTGTGATTCCGTATTTCGCCGCCATATTGACACGAAGCTTGCCTTCCTTTCCTTTTTTAGTAGTGATAAGCACGACTCCATTAGCACCTTTCGCACCATACAATGAAGCAGATGCCGCATCTTTCAAAACGGTGATACTCTCAATATCCGCCGGATTCAGCGTTTCAATGAATCCCATTCCTCCCGCTTCGGACATACTGGTAAAGTTACTCAAGTCATAAGATGGGATAGGTACTCCGTCCAATACATACAAAGGTTCGGTAGAAGCATTCATGGAAGCAACTCCCCGTACCCGTAAAGTTGTTTTCGCACCGGGCTGCGAAGAAGTACCGGCAACCACACTGATGCCCGGTATATTCGATTCAATCATCTGCCCCACGGAGACAACAGGTAAAGCCTCCAGCTTTTCTGTAGTCAGAACAGAAGCAGATCCAGTATAAGTTGCCTTCTTGAAATCTCCATATCCGGTAACGACCACTTCGTCCAACGTATTGGTATCCTCTTTCAATATAATATGAAAATCCCCTTTCCCTTTTGTCGGAATATCTTGTGCCAAATATCCTATATAGCTCACAACCAACGAAGCAGATTCGTCCACTTCCAACGTAAACTTCCCATTAAAGTCGGTGATAACCCCATTGGTACTTCTGCCTTTTTCCACAACATTAGCACCAATCAGAGGTTCTCCCATTACATCTTTCACCACTCCCGTCACTCTTTTCTTTCTAGAACCGGGTTGCGAGACAGCTTTCTTCTCAATAAAATAGATTTTGTTGTTCCTGATTTCAAAAGTAAGATTAATTCCTGAAAGAAGTCTTGTCAATGCCTCCTTCAGTGTGACATCTTTGAGTTGCATGGTTACCTTACGATTCACATCGACCAACTGGTCACTGAAAACCAAGCTCATACCGGTCTGGCTTTTAATAGATGCCAGAACTTTTTCCACCCTCTCATTCTTAAAATCTAAAGAGACTTTTTGCGACTGTGCTGAAACAGTAAAGCCAAATAAAAGGACTCCCAACAGCAGTAATGTCTTCATTTTGGTTCTTGCTTTCATTTTCATCAATAGTATTAGTTTGAAACAAAAGAATTTCTTATATAGGCTAACACATCATCCAGAAAAAGGTATGAGTCCTTTTTTTCGTTTTCTCAAAAAAAAATAGATGCAAGTGTATTCACTCACATCTATTCCACATTTACCTTTATAGTTTCCATTATTTGGTGCCTACTTCAAACAGACCGTCTTCCACCTCCGTAAAACAGATATTAGAAACAGTTTCCAAATCATAGAGTACATCCGACGCGTTTACTTTTCCTGTTGACAAAGTAAACCTGTTCTTCAGTACCGTAGAATCTTTCACAATAAAATGAACGTCATAATGCCTTTCCATCACCTTTATAATCTCATTAAGCGGAGTCAGATAAAAATTAAGGCTGTTGGAACGCCATGCCGAAATCTGCTCCATATTATCCGGGCGGGAAATCAGGCATTTCCCCGACTGACGATTATATTCCGCACTCTCCCCCGGAACAAGCCTGTACTCCTTCGCATTATGATCCCTGAAAAGAATTCCTCCTTCATCCAAAGTTACCCAAATATTGGGTTCGGCAGCATATGCTTTTACATTAAATCTGGTTCCGGTCACTCTCACTTCCACCCCTTGCAAATCCACCTTAAAGGGACGGTTTTCATCTCTGGCAACATTAAAATACCCTTCTCCCCAAAGCTCCACCGTACGATTGAACAATCCAAATTGCTTGGGATACCTCAAACGGGAATCCGAGTTCAAGTGTACAATACTGCCATCCTGCAAAATTACCCGCATCTGTTCACCATAAGGAACACTTATTTCAGCATATTCCGTTTCAGAGAAAATCCCCGTCCGGTTCACCAAAAACAACAAAGAAACGCTTAAGAAAACAAATGGTAACAATACAGCCGCCACCCACATCCACTTACGGCCGACCGATCTCCTTCCACGCTCACGTTTTATCTCACTCATAAACCGCTGTTTCATCTTCATGCCGGGAATAGAAGGAAGTCTAACATCTTCCGGCATCTCTTCTGCAAGCTCTTCCATCTCACGGTCCAATCGTCCAGACAAATACTTACGCCCTTCTTCCGTAACGAACCAACCGGCAACTTTCCGAGCTTCTCCAGGAGCAGCTTTGTTGTCAAGTACTTTATCTATCACCGATTCATCTATCTTCATAATCTATTTTTTTCGTATATTTATAATAACACCCCACTCCGATAAAAGTATGAGTGCATTTCAGTCTATTAAATAAATCCATATTACAGGAAACCACATAATCAAAGATTCAATCGCATTACGAAGCGCCTTTATAGCCTGTGTGTAATGAGATTTCACTGTAGGGACAGTTATGCCCATCCTGTCGGCAATCTCTTGATTGGATAACCCATATTCTATTTTCAGCAAGCAGATTTTTTGTTTCTGAGGAGGAAGTTTGTCAATGGCAACCCGCAAGGATTTTCTGAGTTCACCATGTTCAAACTGGGTTAAAAAAGCATCTTCGTCCTCATCATTCACCTGTTGGGCCATTTCATACAATTTCTCAAATACCAGATTGCGATGCCTCAATTCATTCAGTATATAATTCTTCAAGATAGTAAATAACAAACTTCGAATACCCGACTCAAAACTAAAAGTTTCCCTCTGCTCCCACAATTTCATAAAAAGAAACTGAACTGCGTCCTCCGCCTCTTCTTCCGATTTCAAAAAACGATAGGCTATGGTGTACAATAACCGATGGTAACGGTCAAAGACAGCAGCAAAGGCATACTCTTTACCACGGCGAAGATCGTCATATAACTTTTGGTCAAAATCCGGATATTGATTCATAATAAATGCTTTTCCCAAGTTTTCTTAAAAGGCCAACTTATTACAAAGATAGTACAAATGTGGGTATCTCTTGTTAGATTTCTCAAAAAAAACGGTTCGTTTTGTTTTTGATTTTTAAAATATCTTACACAAGAAGACAAATATCATACATAAAGAGATCAATTCAACATCTATAAACAAAGTATATACAAAGAATATCATTACCATGATGGAACGCAATCATGACTGGCCTTTGATTTCGTCGAAAAAAACAAACCCATCTCATATGCTTTGGTTTCCGTCCTATTTACGAGGAATTCCTTATCGGTACGGCTACATTCGTTAATCATCGTCCAATAACGGTAAAAAGCGGACTACCATGATCCAGAGTTAAAACTTCAGTATTTTCCTTTTTCATTTTATTTATGGACACGAAGATACAACAGACTGTTCAAGAAAAAGTTGATTATTGTAGATGTGCGCAGGTTAATGTAATTCAGAAGGTCAGATCTGTCTTCAGAGTAAAAAATATTCTGGTACGGAAGGGAAATTGGATGTGAAGGAGCCTATATATAAATATATACCTCCCCCAAGATATAAAACCCGCCCCCCTGCAACAGCCCTGCTTGAACAAACTTGTTAGTCCCCTGTTCCAACCTCCGGAGGCTATGAATGTTTTTTCTTAACAAGTAACAGTCTGCTCTGATATAGAACCTAAACCCGAAAGATTATATATCTTACAAGTGTAACATATATAACGATGACACCTGAAGATCTATCATGTGTCACGGCATCTTCTATGATTCATAATCAAACCGATCAAGTATCATTCATCTATAGAAAAGAAAATTGCCTTCATCATTCATAAAAACAAATAATGAAGGCAATACACTAAATTATATACAATCAATCCCTAATCATTCAGCTACTACTTCAATTACACGACTGTTGAGTTGCTGTGTAGTAAATAGATTCAATCCTACATTCATCAAGAATTCTCCAGAGAAAACCTCACCATTGCCTGATAAAGAAGAATTGGCTCCAGGCATCAAGTTGATTTCTTTCACACGATACATTTTGTCTGCATCAAGCCCCTGCAAACGCACCGGCAATGTTTTTTCCGCATAACGGGGATGAATATCGAAAGCAAATACAACTGCTTTATCCTTATCTTTGCCCACATACATAGTAGAGGTATGATTACTGCCATAAGGAGATACCAAACGGTACATATCGCCTTCCAGAACGACCGGTTTCAAACGATTATAATTCTGTACAGCAGTACGGCAATAAGTTTCATCATCCTTACTCATATCCGCTAATTTTATATCAAAACCGAGTTTGCACATCATAGCCACATCCGTACGGAATTTCACACTGCTATTCTTATTCCATGTGGTAACATGAGCGCACATTGTCTTGGCTGGGAACACCTGTGAAAATCCCCACTGAATAAATAAACGTTCAATAGGATCGGTATTATCACTAGGCCAGAATTCTGTAAAATAGCTCAAAGCCTCATAATCCGAACGCCCACCGCCACCGGAACAAAGCATCATCGGCAGATCAGGATATTTTGCTTTCACACGTTCCAATACATTATACAAGCCACGCACATAATCAATATATAAATGTGACTGCTTGTCTTTCAAATAAACAGAATAAATATTTGTAATAGGGCTATTGCAATCCCATTTGAAGAAAGCGATATCAGGATATTTTGTCATCAAATTGTCCACAACTCCGAACACATAATCCTGTACTTTCGGATTACTCAAATCCAGAACCAACTGGTTACGGAAATAATACTCGTCACGGTTCGGAAGATGAATCACCCAGTCTTTATGCTTTTCATACAACTCACTCTTAGGATTCACCATTTCCGGTTCAATCCAGATACCGAACTTTATACCTTTTTTCTTAGCGGCTTCCGTCAGATAACCAATGCCATGAGGAAGCTTGTCAGCCGTTTCATCCCAGTCACCTAACCCTTGATGATCACCACTGCGCGGATACTTGTTGGCAAACCAACCATCATCCAACAAAAACATATCCACACCCAGTTCTACTGCATCATCCATCAACTTCACCAATTTCGCTTCATCAAAATCAAAATAGGTGGCTTCCCAATTATTCAACAAAGTCATACGAGTCTGGTTCCCATCCTTTACCTGATATTTACGGGCCCAATCATGGAAATTACGGCTAGCCTGTCCTTTACCTTTAAAACTGTAAGTAAAATAAAAATCGGGAGTACGGAAGATTTCATTCGGTTTCAGACTATATTCCGAAGCATACGGATTAATACCCGAAATAACACGCAGTTCGTTCTTATTATCTACTTCGAATACAAAACTGAAATTACCTGTCCATCCTAATGTTCCGACCAACACTTCACCTTGGTTCTCTTCTGACTTTCCGTCCAATGCAAGTTGGAAGAAAGGAGAGCAGAACATATTGGCACGTGCTCCCAACTTGGTATCAATCGTTTTTTTACCAAATTCCAAAGGCTGTTCCTTCACATGCGCCTCACTGGCCCAGTCTCCCGAGAATTCAGTCAGGAAATAGTTGGCACGATTCAAGTGCAACATGGAAGACGCGTACTTATGAAGCTGCACAGGTTTCTTTTCCCGATGACTGATTTCAGTGAAAGTCTTTATTAGATTTTCTTTCTGGTAAGCCACATAATGAAGTTTTACAGTTACAGGATATTTATCATCCTGCATAGTAATCACTACTTCATCTACCCCCGGCGACACTTGATTCCGAGTATGAGATACATATTTTAACAAAGTAGAAGGATTGCCGTCATTATGCACTATATGAATAGCCGGTTCAAAATAATCTTCCATGCCATGAGTAAGATATGCTTCGCTGCCCTGCGGCAAGTGGGCAATATCTGTAGCATGATTCAACCTTTTTCCCAAATAACTTTGATATAGACGTCCATTATCACCAACCCGGTAAATAAGGTCTACATTTTCTGTACTAATTTTAATTACTGGCTTATCCGCCGCCTTTAACATAAATGATATGCATAAAAAACATATCAAGAAGAGCAATCTTTCTTTCATGGTATTATTCATCGATTAAAATTATAGTGCAAAAATAGAGAGAGAAGCTCAAAAATCCCTACTCAAATGCGCCATAAAATAAGAATTTTGACGCTTATACCCTCAAAATCATCGAAATCAAGCCTGTATTGTAGGTAAAATCAAGGAAATATGCTATCTTTGTTATCCAATTCTAATACATGGATATATGCCACGAATTAAAGATGGATTTAAAGGAGAACGCGCTATCGTACTTCCTGCTTTTCTGATTGAAGAATTAAAGCAAGATCCGTTAGGCAGTGAACTTTACATCACAGATATAGGATATTATCCTCATGCCTATTTTCATTACCGGAAACGCGACACCGAGGAAGTAACCGAGTTTATCCTCATTTATTGTATGGAAGGAGAAGGGTGGTTCGAGTTAGACAAACATCAATATGCAGTTACCGCCAACCAATTTTTCATTCTACCCGAACACCAAGCACACGCTTATGGCAGTAATGAGGAAAATCCCTGGACTATTTACTGGATCCATTTCAATGGAACAAAAGCTGCATTTTTCAGTGCCGGTTTTGACCGTCCGAAAAGCATCACTCCACAAGAGGATTCACGAATCAAAGAAAGATTAGTACTCTTCGAAGAAATCTACTCGTCCATCAGTTTCGGATATAGCAAAAATTATATGCTTTATGCCACTACTAGTCTCTTCCATTTTTTAGGTTCCATGAAATTTATTGGCGAATATCGGGATTGTGGCTCTATGCGCAATAGTTACAGAAACAAAGATGTAGTGCAAATAGCGATTCATTTCATGCAAGAAAATTTGAGCAAGACCATTCGTCTGGCAGATATCGCTGCGGAAGTAAACCTCTCGGTTTCCTATTTCTCTAATCTGTTTGAAGAAAAGACAGGCTCCTCTCCTCTTCGATATCTTACCTATCTCAGAATACAGGAAGCCTGTCATTACCTGGATTTTACCAACCTGAAAATTAACCAAATAAGTCCCTTGGTAGGCTATGAGGATTCTCTTTATTTCTCCCGGTTATTCACTAAGACGATGGGAGTGCCTCCATCAGCTTACAAAGAGAAGAAAAAAGGTTAAGACTTACGCCATCTACCAACAGTCGGTCCGGAAAGGAGCAACCGGGAGGCCGTTCTCTCCGTACAAATTACAATCCGGATTATCCGCCCAGCCATAACGTGCAGCAAGAGGGATAGAAACTTCAGGAGAAAAAACTATAATTTTCCCATTCTGGACCATCGCCTCTGCCGGATAAAACACACGGTCCGGCCCTGCAATGGTAAAGCCTTTTAAAGTTGTACCTTTAATCTGAAATCCATCTTGCTTTTGTCCGAAATCCAATTCCATTTTATCCCCTTTGATTCTATAATTCCGGAATACAGGAGCCGAACCGGAAACATTTTTTCCATAACTACCGGCCAGGGCAACCAAAGCTAAGCGGCGTCCCACCTCTTGCTTATTCTTAGGATGAATGTCATCAGCCAAACCAATATCAATGGTCACAGCCATACCAACTTGGTCAAGTTTTAATGCTTTAGTTTGTGCTTCACGCAAAGCCGCCCATTCGGAATCCGGCTGTATTTCCTTGGATTCCATAAAATTAGCCAATTGTACAAAATAAAAGGGGAAATCACTCCGCCATTGCCGGCGCCAATCCGTAATGAGAGCAGGAAACAAATCCCCATATTGTTCCGGACGGCCTACATTGGCTTCACCTTGATACCAAATAAAACCGGCAAAAGTAAATGGTACCAACGGATAAATCATGGAATTATAACAAACTCCCGGTTCACAAGGCCACCAAGGCTGAGGCTGGTGTTTCCGACTTGTAGCAAGCAGGGCTTCATCTGCCTGAATGGCCGATTCCTTAACCCATACTTCCGCATTGGTTCCGCCCCAGGCCGAAACAACAACGCCGACAGGCACACCCAACTTCTTGTGCAACTGACGCGCATAAAAGTAAGCAACAGCGCTGGAACGTTTCATCACTTCGGGCGTACAGACTTCCCAGCTGCCTCCACAATGATCCTGCTCGTGAGCAGAAGCCACCTTAGGAACCGTATAAATACGAATATCGGGATAATCGGCAGCCGGAATTTCTTTCTCCGGATTTCCTAACCCATGACTATAAGTCCATTCCATATTCGACTGACCGCTGCAAAGCCAAACCTCGCCCAACATAACATTCCGGATGAAATTTTGCCCAGCTCCCAAATAGCCGTTATCACCCAGGATTTGTATTTCGTACGGGCCACCGGCTTCAATCGTTTTCAGTCGGGCTTTCCACTTTCCGAAATGATCTACCGAAACCACCGTCGTATCATGGATATTCCAGCCGGCAACGATCTTCAGCTCACAGCCTGGCGACGCGCTTCCCCAAATAGAAACGTCGGCATTCTGTTGCAACACCATATTATCTCCGAATGGAGAACCTAATTTCACCTGTGCCTGACTAACGAATGCCGTCAGCAAGGTAATGAGAAGTATAAAATTCTTTTTCATATAAATATCTTTCTATGCTATTGATAATTCACTAAACTCCTTTCTTATAAGAGGTGGGCGAATATCCCAAATACTGTTTGAATACAGTAGCAAAATACGATGGTGATGAGAAACCTAATTCATAGGCAATATCTTTGATGGACATGGCTCCTTCTTCCAACAGG
>OHAY01002378.1_pt1 | contig 15064 bp, 18 predicted proteins | sample 1577191 | NCBI WGS metagenome assembly OHAY01 (sample SAMEA3541504, study PRJEB24748) | human gut metagenome | biome: human gut; feature: human-associated habitat; material: faeces | place: China | collected 2012 | reverse complement strand
TTCAATAATTCTTGAGTATGCAAATACAGTAGCACCAAGTCTGCAGATGGGCGAAGATGTGCCGAATGAAACAACTGCAGAAATTAAGAAGACTCCTAATGAGACATCAGAGGGAGAAACTATTGTCAATGATATTAATGAGTATAAAGAAAGTGAAGCAGACTTTGGTAACTTTGAAGTTTTGAATGATCATCCAGATGAAGCACTGGAGAAAGCTTTACGAGAGGGTAGACAAAATTGATACCAGAAAATATATTAGACAGGTTTATAATTGCAAGGTGGCAATATTCTATCGGAGAACCTATAATAACTGACTCTGAGTATACCATACTTTTAAACACAGTCGCTAAGGAGTATCCGGATAATGAGTATGTACATAGGTCATGGTCAAGCGATCCGTGTCCTGTGGAACTACTCAAGATATACGGATATGAGGACTCAGTCAGGAACATTGTATTATCTGATAAGACAGAGTCAATACCTAGTATAAACGACTGGGGGACTTTAAAAGGAGTATATGAAGATCTTAACGAGGAGACAACATTATCGTTTAAGCATGACGGATGGAATGTGCAGGCTTCTTACTACAATAAAGAGCTTGTGAACTTCCAAACAAGAGGTCGTGCAAGTGATGCAATATCTGTGGAGAAGTTGAAAAGCAAGATACCACAGACTATACCTATTCTTGGTAAGTATACAGTGTGTATGGAAGCAACAGTATCTAACGATAATTATAAAATACTTAAAAGAGATTTAGGTACACGGTCGCAGCGTGGCGCAGTATCGAGTTGTCTAGCCAGGTCAGAGTATACTGATTTGATAGATCTCACAGCTTTCTCTATTATAGGTGACAAGCAAATATTAAATCCATTTCCTACATTGTGTGATTGGGGATTTGATCCAGTGTATTGGATTGTAGTTAATAATTATGGAGAGTTACTCAACGGGATAAAGAGTATGTCAGAGATGTACGATTATTATCCGCATCCAACAGACGGATTAGTAGTGCGTAATACAATGACAAGAGCTCTGCGTGTAGGGAAATGGGAAGAACCAATTTACCATTCTTATGTGACAGGATACGAAGAGACTTACGGTATGCATAGACTTGGAGTTAAGGCCGTAATAAGGCCAATCGCAATGAAGAACAGTACACAGAAAGTAGTGTCTTGTACAAATTATCAGCGTATTATAGATAACAACTTGCGAATTGGATATCCTATAGCATTTAAGTTATCTTCTATGGCAATAGCTGATTTGGATGAAGAAAGTACGAGGTTGTTACAGAAAGAATGGGGCGACAGATTGGAGGAGTATCGTGAGTCTGTTGACGCAAATGAAGAAGCTAAGCAGTTTTAGTTTAGCAGTAGTACTAAGCAGCACCATGTTATCATATGGCGCTGTAGTTGATAAAGATGTTCTCGGTGTGGAGCTGTTAACATTTCCTAATCGTGTGGTTTACGATGTTGGTGAAGATGTAGACCTGTACGGAATGACAGTAAAAGTAAAGTTTGTTGACGGGGAAGAAGCAGTTGTAGATTATAAAGATTTGATGTGCGTAGGATATGATCCAAACCGAGCTGGCTCACAGCTCATATCTGCTATGTATGGCTCAGTATCCGTACCATTCAGTGTTACCGTCAAAGAAGGAACTATAAAAGCAATAAATGCTGCGTTAAATCCAAGAAAAGTTTGGATTGGTGGAACGAAATTATTGCCGAATGACTTCACTGTTAAAGCTATTTTAGATACTGGAAAAGAAGAAGAGATTACAGATTTCGATTACACTCCTAAGTACTTAAACAGTGGAAGGAATGTGATTACAGTAACTCATGGAAATCTCAAGTCTTTAGTATCTGTAGAAGCTAAGGAGAATGTGTGCCAATCTATCAGAATAGAAACACCTGGGACACAGGAGTTTGATGTTGGCGAGTTATTCAATCAGACTGGATTAAAAGTAATCGCCCATTATCTTGACGGCTCAGAAGACGATGTAACTACAGCATGTAAAGTGACAGGAGTTAACACCGGTAAAGCTGGTAAGTATTATGCTGAAGTAGCATATCAAGAGAAGAAAGCCACATATGAGGTCACAGTAAGTTCCTATACATTCAGTAGAATTGATATATCGCGTTATTACGAAACTGGAACAGTTGATTTGTACTTCAACGAGAGACAAGAACCTGTAACGATTGATACAGATAACATAAAGTATGAGGACGATTACGAAACAAACACTCGAACATTCTATGTTATCTACAAAAACAATACGTACACAGTAGATGCAGAGATACCCAAAGATGAACAGAAAGTTGTAGGTTCCAACAGGATACAGGTTACTGTGCCGATAGGATTAAAACTATCTGTGAACTCTGACGGACTGACAGGCTATGTAGAGCCGGCAAAGTTAGTGTGTAATGGAGAGTCTTTGCTAAAGGTTCATACGTCTATGCAAAATCCGGTAGAGTTTGTAAATGGATTGCCAGCCATTATATCATATCCTAAAGTAGGATCTACAGTATTTCCACTTGATATCTCAGAGATAAAGTTGAACCCAGCAACAGATAGTATGTACTACTTGTTTAATTCAACACTGGAGGTGGCAGATGAGTAGAGAGTCAGGATTTGCTGTGGCGTTCTTTGGATTAGGAGTTCTAACTCCAGTGTTGATATGTAGCTTTGTACTAACAAAGGTTGTAGCATCACCAGATATAGTAGAACCTACTGTTGTTGTAAAAGAGATTGAGCCATCATCAATTGAGACTTTTAACTTAGATTACGAGCAGTATGGGAATTACACAATAGGGAATAATGTATTGCGATGCACAGTAAAGAATAATGCGACAAATCAGTATCAGTCCAAGGTGTACCTACAGACAATAGATGGTGAGAAAATATCTGATGAGCAAGTCATATCTCCTGGAGGAACAGTTTCAATGATGGATATCTACCAGCAGTATGATACTGTAGGGAAGTACAGTGTCGATTTGGTTTATGAGGTGCTTACAGCTTATGGAACGTCTTATATTAAATGCCCATATGTTATATTAGTAAATAAATAGGAGGATTATACTATGTTAAATAGCGATGAGATTGAGCGTATTTTGGATGTAGCTGAGGAGTTTGGAATTTCTGTGGATGAAGAGTCTGTACAGGAAGCATGGAACAGATACTCAGAGAGTAAAGGTGTGGAGAAGGTAGAGCTACCTATTAACAATATGGACATTGCTGATATACTCAAAGGAGAATTATGTATAGGTGTTTAATCTTGTTAACCACAGTATTGTTGCTTGCAGGGTGTCACAAGAAAGAAGTCACAGAAGAAACTAAAGAGACTTACGTTGATACTGTGCAGTGTAGTTTTAATACGTATGATGATACATTCAGTTTCGCATTAGACGATAACGAACATTTCTTATCTCTGACCGATACCGAAGCTGTAGTTGTCACAGACGATAATAAATCAGTTTCTGTGGATTACATCGAGGGTAACTCTCTGAATGATTTTGAGAAAGCTTATAAGACCTCTACTGGAAATGAGAATTGCATGTTTCTTAAGAGTGGATCTAATGACTACTTAATGATTAAATACGAAGCTGACTCGAAAGACTTGGCTGAAGATATTATGCAGAGAGTCGCTGTTAAGGAGAAAAATAATGAATAAGAAAGCATTGGTAGTAGCTACAGCATTAGCTATGGCTATCACAGCGCCTACTGCTTATGCAGGGCAGTGGTATAAAGAAAATAATAAATGGGCTTACAGAAATGATGACGGAACACAGACACGTGATGGCTGGTTCAAAGATACAGATGGACGCTGGTATTACTTTAATGGTGGAGTAATTCTTACTGGAGATAACTTGATAGATGGAAAGCGTTATTATTTTGATGATACATCTGGTGAGATGAAAACAGGTCTTGTAAATGGAACATACTTCTATGGGTTATCTGGAGTACGGCAGACAGGTTGGGTACGCGTAAATAATGCGTGGTACTATTTCGATCCATCAAATGGTAAAATGGTAAAAGGTTCACTGAAAGATATTAGCGGTGAGAAGTTCTATTTTAAAGATGATGGAACGATGGCTATTAATGAGTGGATAGATAGTCAATATTATGCTGGTTCCACTGGTGCAATCTTAACTACTCAGTGGGTTGATGGAACATATGTTAACTCAAAGGGTAAAGCAACAGATAAAGATAAGGAAGATGACAGTACAGATGGTACTAAGAAGAAGATACCAAACAAAACATTGTCTGCAAATGAGTATACAGATTTAGTTTATGATGCTGAGTCCAGATACTATACTTACTTCACAACAGTAGCCAACAGTATTGACGAGTGGCGTGACGCTTACAATGAAGAGAAAGTATATAACTATGAAGGTGATGACGATACTTATGTGGAGCGTAATGAACTCAAGGAGTGGGGAATTGAAAGCGATACAGAAATGTGCAGAGCAGCAACTCTTAGAGCTGTAGAGTTAGCATCTTGTCAGAGAGCATCTGGAAGCCGTCCAGATGGAAGAAGTGTAGAAACTATCTTCGCAGACTTAGGAATTGACGATGTTAAGATCTGGGCAGAGTCTGTAGCATTTGGCTATGACGATGGAGATGCTTGCTATGAAGAGTTAGAGAGTAATTCAACACATACTGGATATTGGAAGAATGTCAATTACACAAGAGCAGGTGTGGGTGTTGCATGTGATGCAGATGGAAGGATGTATTGCGTTGTAATGTATGCACAGCAGGAGGACTAATGAGATATTGTAATGTGAGTATGTACAACAATCTCAGTGCAACGGTGACCAATCAGGCGATCGAAGTAGATGAGAATGGGGTTGTGCTAAGTATTAAAGAATGGGACGGATGGATCAACACAGGAGATATTAACTGTGAGGGAAGATTAGCCTATCCAACATTTATGGATAGCTCTGTTGTATTACCAAGTTCAATGTGCTACACTTTATTTGGAGTAAACATCAGGAATCTTTACTCAGTAGAGCAGTACTTTACTGCTATAAGAGCAACTCCTACCGATAAGGGTATCAGAGGTTTTGGATTTAATACCCTGACAATGGGCTCTGATGGCTATGTCAAGATGAAGCAATTACTTGATGATCGTTGTCCAGACGTGCCGGCTTATGTGTTAGCAGATGATTTGACTAATGCGATCGTGAACGAGTATGTGCTGGAGATACTGAAAGAGTACATGCCGGTATCACGTGACTTACATCAGACTGGATTAATCGATGTTCAGCAGATTGAATTACTGCGTGAGAAATCAGATGTATTCGAGTTTAGCGTAGAAGAGTACGAATATAGCTTACGTAGCTTTCAGTCTTCAATGTTGTCCAAAGGAATTGGTGCTATCAGAGTAACAGGATTTCTTGGTGGAGAAAACTTAGTGTCTGCGCTGAAGAACTTGTGTAAAGAAGGAGCGTGGTGTCTTGAGACAATCATTTATGTACCTATATTTAGCTTTGATACAAAAGAGAGAATGGTAGAGAGATATCTTAGTTACGGAGCATTAGCAACGGATAATGTGTATGTGAATGGAGTATCAATCACACTGGATGGATCAGTAGACTCTGGACAGGCTGCTTTGTACAACGGATATGAGGTCGATAGTAGTTGGCGCGGTGACATTATCTGGAATATTGGTAAGTTATGGGATACTGTTTCTTTGTTTGCTTCAACTGGTGCAGACATCAATATTAACGCTTACGGAGACAGAGCAGTAGCAACTGCTATTCAGGCATATGAAGCTACAGGAGGTAAAACATCATATTGTATTTCTCATGCCTACCTTGTAAGCGATAGTGATATCGCTGTGAGCAGATCGAAGAATATCACATACTGTGTAGAACCCAACAATGTGCCATATGGTAATTCCTATTACGAGGGTGATAAGATTATGCTTGGTGACAGAATACACGCGGAGTACCCAGTCGGCAGATTACTGTATGCAGGACTGAATGTAGTGTCTGGAGGAAACTCTCCTACACAGACTGAGATATATCCAGTAAATGGAGTGTACAGAGCAGCTCGCAGAAACAATGTAGACGATGCAACTCCGTACAGATTACTTGAAACGTATTGTGCTACACCATACAGAGTTTTTGGTTTAGCAGATAAATGTGGAAGTATCAAAGTTGGAGCACCAGCTACATTTACTGTACTTACACAGGATTTACTTAACACAAGAGAAGAGTTACTATGTAACTGTGAAACTGTTATGACTGTAATTAATGGTAAAGTAAGGTGGGAGAATGATACTGTATGCTCATAATGAGAATACGTACATAGAGGCATGTGATAAGCTTTTCACTAACAATAAGTGTGCTATTATTCAAGCCACAGGAACTGGGAAGTCATATATTACTATGATGTTTCTTGACAGTGTGTTCAAGGGACTGCGTGTTATTTACGCAGTCCCTACCATGGCGATAGCAGAGTCCATACAAATGTATGATGAGTGGCATTTTGATAATGTTGAATTTGTAACGTACTCAAGTATTGATAAAGTGGAAGGGCATATCGACTTACTGATACTTGATGAGTTACATAGGGCTGGAGCAAGAACATGGTTTATTAATATACAGAAGAAAATGTTACAAGCATCATATGTTATTGGACTATCAGCGACACCACTGAGGTTTCTAGACGGAAGAAGAGATATGGCACAAGAATTGTTTGGAGACAGTGTCGTATATGGTCCAGATATAACAAAAGCCATATCAGATGGAATACTTCCTAGCTTTGATTATGTAGCAATATTGTCAGAGTCGAGAATAGAATACGAGTACAATAAGTTGTCTTGGCAAGATAAGATAAAAGTTTCTGGGTTACGCTTAGACGAATATAATCTTGGCGAGCGCATTAAGAAGTACATAAAACCAGAGCATAAGAAGATTATCATTTTCTATGCAGATAGTCAAGGTCTTGAGCAATCAGATCCTGATATAGAAAATTGGCTAGGAGATGTTAAAGTATTCTCAGTATATTCAAAACAAACAAGAGCAGAGAATAAGAGGAACTTGCGAGAGTTTAATCTGTGTTCAGAGCGTTGTGTACTAAGAGCCGTAGACATGCTTAACGAGGGTGTGCATATATCTGGAGTAAATGTCGCTATATTCGCACGACGCACTGTTAGTGGAAATGTCTATATGCAACAGATAGGAAGAGTTCTAAGTGCTTCTAAAAAGAAAGTACATCCTGTGATAATCGATTTAGTCGAGAATTACAGGAATATAAAAATACTTGACACCGTATTTAAAGATAGTAAAGTAAAGGTTACCAAAACTCGTGGTTCGAAAATCAGTGCACATAAAGATACATCAAATGCAACTGAGGTATTGATAAGTTACGATGACGTTCTGCTTGAGTTAGAAGATGTTCTAGCTAAAGTAAAGAATGTGTGGACGGACGAGGAAGATGCAATATTAAAGAAGTATTACGAGCGAGAAGGAAAGAAATGCTTCATACGTATAAAAGATAAAACAGACAAAGAATGTTCTAAGCGTGTTAGACTGCTAGGATTGACTGCTAACAGGTACTGGACAGAGGAGGAAGACGGAATACTGAGAAAGTATTACAGGGTCAACAAAGAAGATGTATGGAGATTAATTCCTGGTCGCACACAAGCTTCTATCGATAGGCGTGCTGATAAGTTAGGACTAATAGATAAGTGGACAGCAGAAGAGGACTTGCTTTTAATGCGTAATTGGGAAGACAAAGGACTCAGTATGCACCCTATGTTACCACGACATGGGTTTAAAGAGATTATTGAGAGAGCTAAAAGGTTAGGTTTACAGGGTCCTGAAGACTAACCTGATTTAAGAAAAACAAGTTGGTATAGAACATAATGACTTGTAAGACAGAGAAAGTCTTATGTGTCAGTTCGGTTAGGAGAAAACTATGAATGGTGAGTTATTAGCAAAGAAAATTATGGAAACTGTTAGTGATGTACAGAAAGTATATTTTACAGCTAACAGTGTGTATCCGGTATTTAACGATGATCCAACGCTGGGTAAATGTGGTGACGAAGCATTGAATATCGCCAATGATAACGATTTGTTAATCGTTCCAATTAAACGGTATACGTCTGAGGAGGATGAGATTTGTGGTAAAGCAGGGTGTGTCACTAGGGGAGTTGAAAGAGACTTACGAGTTACTAAACAGTAAAGGGTATCAAGTTTACACTGGAGAATTTGAATGTGATAAGTACGAAGCTATGGCGGCATTTGTTGGAATATACTCTATGTTTGAATGGTTTGTTAAATGTAATCACAATTTGAGTGTTGACTCGCTAGTATCTAGTGCTGATATTATAACAGAGTACTTTAATTATTCCAGCCTGTACTGGAAGGACATTTACATGCGTCATTCAGTCGATGAAGATGCAATGCCAACTAAGGCTGTTATTGCTCAGGTAGCAAGACAAATATCTGCTATACGTGCACAACTATGTCATAACTTCGGAGTTTATAGATTTGATTTCGATTTAACAATTTCATACGAGTTGTTTTGCTATGTGGAAACTTGGCAGGTATTAATATTCACATTATTATATCCGAAAAAGAAGTATTCTCTAGATGATATGCACTTTGCAGATTTATTAGAATATACATACGAAGTATTGAAAGGATGGGTATAATGAAACATGGTAAATTATTACGTGAACTTGGTTACATCAAGTACCCAACGAAGCGTACTGAAGATTTAGCTGAGGGAAGAGAGTTTTCTTCAGCTAAAGAGTTATCTGAGTTTATCATAGCTCAGCGCAAGTTGGACAGGGTGGCAGATGCTCTACCTGTGGATATTAGAAAAGCAGGAGCAGATAGTAGAAATAGTGTAGCTAAAGAAATACTTGATAAAGTGGAGGTATAGGATGCCTATTTACGGAATTGATTTAGGTACTACAAACAGTCTTCTGGGAGTTGGAGATCATTTACTTACAGGACTTGTCCCATCTATTGTAAATCTTGACAAAAAGACTGCAGGAGAACAGAACAGAAATGATGTAGAGTCTGTGCGTTCATTTAAAGTTGATATGTCAATGGGTACGGAAGGTCTCATGCCTATTAAAGCGTCTTCAGAAGTTCTAAGAGAGCTTAAAAGAGAGGCTGGATTGAAAGGAAAGATTAAAGCGGTAATAACTGTTCCAGCAGACTTCGATGATAACCAGAGACGTGCTACTCTAAAGGCTGCAGAACTTGCTGATATCGATGTAGTATCTCTAGTAAACGAGCCAACAGCAGCAGCTTTGTATGTAACAAATAAGAGTAAAGAATTAGCTGTAGTATTCGACCTTGGTGGTGGCACATTTGATGTATCTGTTATCGATAGTAGGTTTGGTAATTATGACGTACAGCATTCAGCTGGAGATCCAAGATGTGGTGGAGACGACTTAGACAGAGCTATTATGTTACACCTGTGTAAGGCTGCTGGTTTACAGTTATTCAGACTTAATAGAGACCAGAAATTACAGTTAAAACTCAAAGCTTGTGAAACTAAAATTCGTATGCAGAAAGAGCGTAAAGATATCAATGTTAATCTGTCTGAATTCGGATGTGGTATTGTTAAATTTAAAGAAGATGAATACATTCAGTTAATGAAAGTATCATTTATGAGATGCATGGTTCTCCTTCATAGAGTTATAAGTACATCACTCTTAATTGGAGAGAAGTATGAACTTGTGCTAGTTGGTGGTTCAACTCGTTGTCCATATCTGAGAGAATGGATTGAGAAAGAGACTGGAGTAAAACCAGCACCATTAACATACGACCCAGATAAAGCAGTAGCTCTCGGCGCAGCTCTATATGCTAGCATGGTTGAGGATGGTTCTGTTGATTATATGGTATCAGATGTTACGAAGAGATTATCAATTGGTTTGTCAGACGGGACAGTGCAGACAGTAATTCCAACCAGTAGCAAGATACCTATTGAAGAGGATGTTATGCTGTGTAACCCTGTTGAAGCTGATGAACTTAGAGTCAACCTCTATCAAGGTGACAGTGGTCTTGAGTCTGGTAATTCATTCATCGGAGAGCTTGTTTACAACTACGGAAGAACTGTAGCACCTAGAAAGGGTGTTGTATTTGTAACAGTAGGTGTGGAGAAGTCTGGTGTTGTAACTTTGTCTTGTAAAGAACTTGGGAAGAGTCCTGTATCTATGCAGCTCTCAATCAGATGATAGTCGGCACTAAGTATATAGATCAAGCTGAGTTGTTAAAACACTGTAGGAATTTACAGATGCTAAAAGATTACTGTGAGTTATTAGTGCCTAGAGTTGTTAGACATCAGCGTGCTATATTAGACAATCAGAAATATCTTGTAGCCTTATATGTAAGAGATTTCAAATCATTGATATATACTGATAGAAAAGAGCTGTGTGAAGGACTACTTAAAGATGTAAGTGTGACTGGCATAGCAAATACGATATATGACTTTGAGGATCTCATATCAAATTCTAATATAGAAAAACTAGCAAGATATATAAGAGAAGGGGTTGAAAGATGAATCTAGAAGACAGAGTTAAAGTTAGTCAAAAAGATTTGAAGATGACGATTACGGACGAACAAGGTAATATCTCGGAGTTTCCTATTAATTTTAGAGTAATTAGAGGTATCGGTACGATATATAAAGGATATAGTACAACAACAGAACATAAAGTTGGTAACTGTAGATTTTACTTCGGACCGTTCATAGATAATGAGGACACAGGTTATGTAATACAGGCGTTAAATACAGAAACACGGAGATTTGCAGAAGTAAGAATTGTATTCGATGATAATACGAATATGGATACAGTTAGAGAATTAATGCGTCAACTTTATTAAACAGGAGGACAGGGTTATGTCAAAGAAAACAAGAAGAAAAAGTCGTAGAATCTACACACAGAAAGCTACAGCAGGAATTACAAAGGATATGTGGATTATGCTGCAGGAGATTAAAGTTGCCACTGGGAAGTCAAAGGCTTGTATTATCAGAGAAGCCTTAACTGAGTATAATGAAAGGCACATGTAATGTCACTGTCAACTGAATTGGAAGTATTAACTGGCAAACTTATAAGAGGCGATATCACACCTATAGTTTACGAGTTGGTTAAAGATAGTGCATTTTTGTCAGACATAGCGACATATAGCACTAGGGAGGTTATTACGAAGTATGATAATGCAGACAGGGATTCTTACACTTCCAACGTCGACTGTGGCACTGGATTTGTTCTCAAGGACTGGCTCCGCGACAATGTACAGTCTCTCCCCGCTAAAGGGGAGAGGAAACATATCGCACGTAGGAAAAATGACAGACCTACTTCCACTGCTCCGTTCTGAGAATTTACTCGAGAAGTACGTAAGATTAAAAGATGATTTCACTTTCTACCAGATTGATGCAAGATTGCAGGTAGAAGACTCAGAGGACGAAATAGATGAGGATGATAGAGTTCATTTGGAAGATATCGAACCATACTGTCCTGGAGATACAGCAGGCCCAGAGTATGTAAGACGATTTGAGGACTACTATGATTGGACACACATTGACGAATTCTTACATCACGTATTAAAGAATATTGAGAATGATACTGATGGTGTAAGTGCTGAAATAAATCAGGATGTGAGTAATCAGGTAAAGAACTTTGATGCAGACGATGATGCTAAAGATGAACTCATTGATGAAACAGAATTACAAACAGAGAAACTTGTAGCAACAAATACAATCACTCATGCGGTATCACCAGAGGTAAAAGAGCGTATAGCGTACTGCTTATATAGGTTAAATAGATTGAGTGCAGCTCTTGGTATTAATATTTTCTCCATGATGTTAGCGCATAAACAATCTGTAAAGAAGTCAAGAGATGGAGATACTGGTAAGCCAGAGAGACTTATGGAGTTTGACTTGCAGGCAGCAGACCAGAATGGTGATTGTTGTGGAAAGCTGTTAAACAGATACGGAAAGCTTACAGAAGCAAGAGAGTTAATCTACAAGAGTTCTAACGGTGCAGCACCTTCACAGTTAATTGAGGGGTACATCAGAGATTACGATATGTTAAGTGATATTCTTGATGGTCTTGGTATAAACCCAGCAGACGAACATCCTGAGGATTACACTTACGGCTTCATTAAAGGATATGCAAAAGGTATCATGGTCAACAACTACACCTATGTGGCGAGAGCACACGGTGGTTACCATCTGGACGTGTACAATATGTTAAAGACTGTACCACTTGACACTATCGAAAACACACAGATTGACGTGAAGATCGATCCGTTGTCTGAGATAGTAAAAATTCTTTCAGAGTACGCTGAGACACCTACAGAGATTTATGACGCACTGTACAGAAAACATAACGTGGATATACTGAAGTTTGCTTGTGAGGTTATGTATGCAGTAAACCAATCAACATCTATGATTTGTGATCCGATCGACGCAGATGTGAAAATCGACAAGAATGGTTTCTTGCTTGACGCTGTAGGTAATCCATACTATGCGAAGTTTCTTGGTAGAACTCCTGGAGAACCTGACAAGGGACTCAAGCCACAGTGGGATAGATACACTTCAGGAACAGCTTACTTCCATGTAAACGGTTATGTAATGTTAAGCCCATACTATATACGCGAAACAGCTACAATGAGAAGAGCAGTATTAGTATTCGACGCAGCTGAGTTCTTCTACTACATCGCTATGGACAGTAATAACATGGTACCTGTCATTCTTGGAGATGATTACAGTGAAGATAGTAAACATACATGATTTAGATGTTGACAGCTTGATGAAACTAATAGACGAAGGGGAACGATTTTATGTTAGAACAAACATCACGGGCGATATATTACCCGAACCTGAGCCTGACAGTGGGAGAGACACGTTTTGGTTCGAAGAAACTCCTTGCGCCGTCAAACCCATACGTTACACCTCTAAAGAACTCTAAGAACTTAGTTAAGATTGATGTGCTGGAATGTCTCAAAGATATATGGGGTTCAAGTATACTTATGAACCGTGACAATATCTATAAGCTGGTGTCAGGAGACACTGATGATGTAACTTATAGAAAGATACTTTCTTCCTATTATAAGACCCATGCAGCATTTTCGAATTATGTGGATTTTATTGTAATGTTTGGATGCAGAGATGTAGATTTTGTAGAGAAATTTAATCAGAGTGTGCGAGAGTATTTAAATAACTATATAGAGAGGATAGAGAAAGAAGTCTTCAGTTATGGTGGTAGTAAGTTCCTGCTATATGATCATGAGTATAGGTATTATGCAGTTGTACCTATTTGCACACTCGAGAATTTAGAAGGAGTTGAGTTTGTAAAATGAGTGCGAGTACAAACATAAAAGGTATCTTTGTAGATGAGCATGGTTTCTTGCATCAGTACTACGAAGTCGATGTGAGCAACTATTACAGACTCGATATCTGTAAAAGAGGTGTGCCATTCCAGACAGATCCAGACGGTGTAGAGTATTCTATTTTTAGAAAGAAAAAGACATTCACCTATGGTGATATTGAAGTGTACAACGAATTTAAAACACTTCGGGATAATGTTTACAATTCTCATGGAGAAGAATCACAGGAGAGTCGTTGGTCTGAGGGTAAATATTACATCATTAAGACAAAAGAAAACAAAGCTAAATTATTTAACTCCAGAACAGTTATCTGCAATGGTGTGACGGTGGAGTTTGAAGCACACTTCGGTGAGCAATGGATACAGTGGTCTGCGGATTTAAACATACCAGTTAAAATGGATCCACTGAATATTATGGAGTATAAAGAGAAGGCGATAGATGTCTCAAGTAGTGATCACACTGCTTATACAACTCCGTATTATCCATATGATGTCCTAATCAAGAGATACGATTTGCAGCACCTGGCAGAACGTGACATGGTTGTAGCAGATACACTCGAGGTTGCGGAACAAAGACTAGAGAGTTGGTTTAACTCAGACGAGGAGTACAAGGGCTTCGATACGGAGACCACGGGTTTGGATGTTTGGAAATTTGGAGACGATGAGTTAGTAGGTATCATCTTATCTGAGGGAGAGAATGCATCGACATACTTTCCATTTAGAATGAAGAAGATGGGAAACTTACCGAAGTCATTTATGAACAAACTCATGTCCTATTGTATTGCTGAACAGGATAAACTTGTGGCTCATAATAAGAAGTTCGATCGACAGGTTATGATGAAAGAAGGATACGATCTGCGGATAAAATGGGATACACAGATTATATCATTCTTGCTAAACCCAGTCACAGTAAAAGGTGCACACGCATTGAAGAGTTTGATGTGGGAGTTAACACATCAGAGATATCTTGAACTTTCCGATATTTTTATTTCAAACAAGAATATCGACTTCAGTGTTTTACCTAAAGACATTACTCGTATTTATGCTTGTCCAGACTCTACTGACGTTGTTACGTTACTGAAGGAATTAAAACCGAAAGTCTCTGGAATGATGTGGCCGTTGGTGTACATCGAGATGCAGCTGGCTGATTTAAAAGCAGACCAAGAGTTTTATGGTATTAGAGTGGATGTAAAGAAGTACAAGCAGAACTATATGAATTGTGACTACGTACTTGACATGTTGCTGACAACGTTCAGAAAGATGACTCATGAGGACGGTAACATTGGTTCACCTCAGGTATTGTCGACTCTTTTGTACGATAAAATGGGATGTAAGGTTTTAATGCGAACAAAGACAGGTAAGCGTTCAACTTCTGGTAAAGCCATAGATAAGCTCGCTAGTCAGAAGACAGATAAACCTCACAATATCACCGAGGATATGATCGATCTCAATGGTAAGGTGGTAATAAAAGCAAGTACGTTAGCGAATTCAAAATATCCTGCGTTGGTAGTCCTGTCAAAGTACAGGGAGTATGTGAAGCGTAAGACAGCGTTCTATGCAAGATTCGATAGAACAATGAAGACAGGAAGAATTGGTTTCTGGATTAATCAGAACGGAGCATCTTCTGGTCGTCAGTCGAGTCCTATGCACCAGTTACCACCGGAGTTAAAAGATACTATTATCTCAGACTCGGAGTATAAAGACTTATGGGGT
>OHAY01002371.1_pt1 | contig 15114 bp, 7 predicted proteins | sample 1577191 | NCBI WGS metagenome assembly OHAY01 (sample SAMEA3541504, study PRJEB24748) | human gut metagenome | biome: human gut; feature: human-associated habitat; material: faeces | place: China | collected 2012 | reverse complement strand
CGAGGATGGTATCGTGGAATACTATATCAATCTAAAAAATGAAAAAGTATATTTATTTTGTATTTACAGCCGTACTTTTATTAATGACATCTTGCTTGAAAGGCGGTATGGAAGATCTTCCGGAATATGAAGAAGCAGACATTGTAGGTATTCAGAGAGTAGAATATCGCTATTACAGTGACAAAGTATCAAATATAGATGGAGAAAACATTGTAAAGAAAATAGCTTTACAACAAAGTGCAACTATTCAAGACAATAGCGTTTCTATAGAAGTTACTGTTCCATCAGCGGAAGGTGATTTTACAGAAGCAGAACGAGAGAAAGTAGCATTAACAAATATTGCTGTTATGGCTTCTATCTCTACTGCGGCTCGATTGACACCATTAGATGGTGCACCTAAACTTGGTGTTCCTGGAGATTGGAGTAAGCCCAATAAATATTTAGTAACGGCTGCAAGTGGAGCTCAGAAAGAATGGACAATAGAAGTAATTAAGTTGAACAAATAAAGAAGCAGGGAGTTTATGTTTGTTTCAATTAAACATAGACTCCCTTTTTAATTCGGTATGAAAATATATTATTGGATAGGCCTATTTTCTTTTTTACTGACTGCTTGTCAGCAAAAAGAGAATATATTAAATGGAGAAAGTCAATATAGACCTTATGCTCCGGATGGAATACCTTTCATCGTTGCAGATTCTGCATGGATAGCGGATATGCAGGGTAATCATCGTGCGGTTATTTCTATAGAAGAGAATTTAAATGCTTCTGCTATAGAAGTTGAGCTACCCTGGCGTAGAGCAGATTTAAGACCTGAAACAAAAAAAATACTAGTTGTAGATGCTATTACAGGAGAAAGTATAAAGAATGTATTAGTCCGCTCTTTATCTTCTGAAAAAGGAGAAATAGTCTTTCAACCTACTACTTCTTCACGCTATTATATATATTACTTACCATATAAATTTAGACGTAAATGGGACGATGCACGTTATGGCAAACCGTGGAATGATTATCAACCTCCAGTTTATGAGGTGGATAGCAGTTGGGTCGCATCATTGTCTAAACCATTGCCCAAAGCTCGTGTAGAACGTTTTGAAAGTCGTACAAAATTTGATTTCTTCACACCTATGGGAAGTATTGCCACTGCCAAAGAAACAGATAGTTTACAACGTACACAAAAAGAAACCCCGATATTATTCATGGAAGATAGGGCCTTTCCTATACGCCTAGATAGTCAATTACCTGTCAGATGGATACAAACAGGTCCTTCAACTCATTTTGAAGGGAATGCTATGAAAAATGAATACTATGCTTGGCAAATAGGAGTGTGGGCTGTAAAAAAAGGACTGCATAATGTAAAACTGCAATTTAGTGATTTAAAACATACCTCTGGGAAAGGGATAATATCAAAAGATTCTATTACATGTTTTAATCAGGAAGGTATTAATTGGGACGGAACTCCAGTTTCTTTTTCAGTAAACGTTCAAGAGAATAAAATTCAAGCCTTATGGTGTGGAATTCAAATTCCTCAGGATGCGAAACCAGGTAAATATACAGGCGAAATATTATTGTCTGCAGATGAGATAGATACTCCTCGTAGGATGAATTTTGATTTACATGTGCATGACCAAATTTTAGCTGATAAAGGTGATTCAGATTTATGGAGACATGCACGTTTGAGATGGTTAAATTCTAGAATAGGAGAAAATTGGGAGAACGTAACACCTTATCAACCAATAGAGGTTTTGGATAATAAAATTCAAGCTACAGGAAAAATTGTCCCTTTATCAGAAAATGGTTTACCCAGTTCTATACAAATAAATGGTCAAGAAATTTTATCTCAACCGTTATCATTTATAATAGAAACATCTAAAGGAACATACCCTCTCACTGCATCTAATCTGAAATTAGAAAAGAAAGCTTCCGGTTTGGCCTCGTGGACCTCTTCCTCTGTACATGAACAAATGCAGTTAACATGTTCTGCTACTATGGAATATGATGGTTATTTACGTTATCATATTTCTGTATCTACAGATGATAAGATAACGATTAAGAATATCAAATTAGTTACAGAATACAAGCCTGAGACTTCAGAATATTTTATGGGAGCAGGTTATAATGGAGGAAAATGCCCTATACAATATCGATGGGACTGGGATGGTCCATATGACAGTTATTGGATGGGAGGTGTAAAAGCAGGACTTCATGTAGAGTTTAGAGGAGGAAGTTATCATGGTCCTTTACTGAATGATTATAAACCTGTTCCTCCGTTAAATTGGGCCAATGAAGGGAAAGGTTATTTGCTAGTTAACTATGGGAATAGAGGAAATAAGTCTGTTGAAATGAACACAGGAAGTATGCAAATAGAAGGAAAACGCGATTTTGAATTTGCATTACTAATAACACCTGTTCGTCCGATAGATACTAAAAAACATTTTTCTATGCGGTATTATCATGCAGACCCCAAAGGTTTCGATAAAGCAGCAGAGGATGGAGCCAATATAGCCAATATACACCATGCTCAAAGTTTAAATCCAGTCATCAACTATCCTTTTATTGTTCAAGATTCTTTAAAAGCATTTATCAAACATGAGCATGAATTAGGAAGAAAAGTAAAAATTTATTACACAATTCGAGAATTGACAAGCTATGTAAGTGAGATTTATGCCTTAAAAAGTTTGAATCATGAAATATTTTCATCAGGTGTTGGTTATGGTATTCCTTGGCTATGTGAACATCTGATTGATGACTACAAGCCTGCGTGGTACACTGAATTACCTGGAGAAACGTCAGACGCTGCTCTTGTTTTAAGTGGTTTTTCTAGATGGATTAATTACTATTTGGAAGGTCTTCGTTGGATGTTTGAGAACTATGATTTGGATGGAATTTATATGGATGATGTTTCTTTTGATAGGAACGTGATGAAGCGAATGCGTAAGATTATGGAAGAGTATCATCCAGGAGCTTTAATAGATTTACATTCAAATACAGCTTATTCAAGAGGGCCAATGAATCAATATACAGATTTCTTTCCTTATATAGACCGGATTTGGTTTGGTGAAAGTTTTCGCTACAATGAAATGAAGCCAGATGAATGGTTTGTTACATTTTCAGGGATGCCATTTGGTCAAATGAGTGAAATGTTACAAGACGGGGGAAATCGTTTTTTAGGAATGGTATATGGAACTACAGCCCGTTACTCGCCTGAAACTGATGAAAAATCTCCAGTTCCAATTTGGAAACTATGGAAATCTTTTGGTATCGATAATGCTAAAATGTTAGGATATTGGGATATTGAATGTCCAGTTAAAACATCAATAGACTTAGTAAAGGCAACTGTTTATTTAAAACAAGATAGTATGTTAATTGCTATCGGGAATTTTGATACGAAAGATCAATCTGTTAAGTTGTCCGTAGATTGGAATAAATTGGGTTGGAAGTCCAAAGATTTTAAATGTACAACACCTGAAATATTGAATTACCAAAAGGCTCAAACAGTAGACATAAATTCGTCTTTTTCCATTAAAGCAAAAGAAGGGCTAATTTTATTAATTCATAAATAGATAAAATAATGAATTGTAGTAAATTTATATATGTATATATGTTTGTATTTACTAACTTTTTAGTTAGTTTAAATGCTCAAAATAAAGTGATATATCCTTATGATTTAGATGTAAAAGAACATCCAGATCATTTAAGATATCATGTTAAAGCCCCAGATTATTCTGTATTTGATAATAAAACACAATTTATTGCTTTAAGAGACCTTTCAGGAGATAACTATAAGGAACGTATGTCTTTATGGGTTGACAAATATAAACTAGGGAATATATTGTGGGTGTCCTATCCATTGATTTATCAAGATAATTTGAAAGAGGTTGTTTCGGAAATAAAGAAGAGGAATTTATATTTATTTGATTTATGGGGCTACATTCCTGGTTCCGGTCCTGGTGGTTATTGGCAACAATTTGTTATTCCAGATGGTGTTCTTGATTTATTTAAAAATGAATTGGGAGAACGTTGGCTAGGTATGGATAATGGAGAACAAGATGGTCGTTATGTAGGAAGTTTTGCTCCGAGAATGTATCCTATGGGAAGTGATAGGAAACAACAATATTTTAATTTTCAACGTCATTTCCAAGAGATGGGAAACCAATTGGGTAACAAGTTGGCAACATTGGTTTCTTTGAATTTTGGACATTATTTTTTGAAGGAAGGTATTTATACATTGATAGGTGCTGAAACAGCTCAAGGACTTCCCAATTCTCAGATCTATTATTCATTTATACGCGGAGCAGGAAAGCAATATGGTGTACATTGGTTTGGAAATGCTTCCGTTTGGAACCGATGGGGTTGGAAGAATTATGACCCAAAGACGATTAGCTATGCTGAGAACGATTATGGCGCAGGTAATCCTTTAAAAGGAACATCTTTAAGTTTGCTAAAACGTTTGATGTATACACATTTATTCTATGATTGTGTGGCTGTTGGGTTCGAGGGTTCTATGGAAATAGATGAAAAGAGATTGAGTCCAATAGGCAAAATACAACAAGAAGCTGTAAAATGGTCTGAAAAGTATCAAGATCCCGGAACCATGTACACGCCTGTTGCTTTCATGACAGATTTCTTTTCAGGATGGTCTTTCCCCAGACATCTTTATTCTGGCGACGCTTATAAAGTTTGGGGAAATTTGCCTTATGAAAAATCGGATTATTTAACTGACAATATGTTGAATATCATATATCCGGGATATCAGGATGCTTCGTATTATCATGATGAAAGAGGTTTTATTACGCCAACTCCTTTTGGAGATATGGTCGATTGCCTCATGAGTGATGCTCCCTTGTGGGTACTTAAACAATATCCGTTGCTGGTGATCACAGATGAATTACAATCTAATATTGAGGTAAAAGACAAATTAAATGCGTATGTCCAAAATGGTGGTCATCTGGTTATAACTTCTGGTTCTTTGAAAAATTTACCCGATGGAATTGCTGGTATTCAAGTGAAAGGAGAAGTTAATGTAAGTTCATCCATTGTCTATGGTGGAGAAACTATAAAAGAAAATGATTCTTTTGTCTTATCTGAGTTAGAACTACCTCAAAAAGCTACTGTTATTCAGACTTGTGGTGATGTCCCCGCTATTGTAGAAATAACTGAAGGTGCAGGAAAAGTAACGGTCATAGCTTCTCCTTTTGGTGTTTCAGAACATCCTCAATGTCCTCTTCCGGTTAAGATAAAAGAAGATCAACCATTAGACAAACCCTATCCGATGTTGAAACACGTACAAGCATATATGGAAGATTTGTTTTCTACTCATACGTTGTTTGAAACAGATCCGAATTTGAGTCTTGTTACATGTGTGAAAAGTGCCAATGAGTATTCTGTTTTAATTACTAATAGTAGTTGGAATCCTTGTACATTTGACATCCGTTCAAAAATAGGGGAAATATCGTCTATTGAAGAACTGAAAATTAACCATGATGAAATGAAGGCTGTTGGATATACACCTAAAGTTGTATCTGTATCTCCAGGGAAAAATACGTCCACTATCATTGCCGGTGGAGGAACCAGAGCTTTCCGCATTAAAATAAAAAATCCAAAAGTCAGTGTGGCAGCCAAAGTTTCTCCAGTACCCAATAATACAGGATCTGCATTAGTACTAAGAAATATTCGTAATGTAAAAGAAGAGATATTATCCCGGCCTACATTTTTTACTCATTATGATCGTGTAGTAATTGATTGGAGATATTTGGAAGAAAAAGAAAAGAATGTTCTGGCAGAAGAGTCAGGTTGGCTAAAACGCCAAAAACTAAAAATATCTGTAGATTTAACTTCCGGATTAAATTTATATCCCGACCTTCGGATTGTCAATAATGACCAGGTTTATTATGAGAAAAGTATGAATAGGATCAAGCGAATCATAGACAAGATGTCCGTCTTGGGGAGTGATAAATTGATCATTTCATCTCAAAGAACAATAGAAAATAATTTTACAGAAGATCAATTCAATAAGTCATTAGTTGAATCGTTTCAGATTATAGCAGATTATGCGAAAGGGAAGAACATCCAGGTCGTTTATCGTCCTTCTTACCGAAGAGCTGCAGCAGACGTTCAATCCGCTATTAGTACGGTAAAGCATGTAGAACGTCCGAATTTTTCATTGGCTCCTTCAATAGCCTTATTATTATTGGATAAAACAAATTTAGATAAGAACATTGAAGCATTAAAACAGACTGATGTATCTGATCTGATTGTGTCAGCTCCTCAATTTGATTTGCATCATCAGATATGGAATATGAATAGACCCATTTATCAATATGAGGATAAAGAAGCTATATTGAAAATTATAAATAGTTTCCCTAATATCCACCGGATCATGGATGGACTTTATGATTCATGGGATGATGAATATTTGGATGTTAAAGCTTTAAACAATAAATAGTATCTGTGTACTATATGTTTTTACTTATGAGCCAGTTGTTGTGTACAACAACTGGTTTCTTCATCAACTTTAAACTTTTAATAGCGAATCTACTCAAAATAAGAATGAAACAAGAATGGATTTTATTGGAACTATTACTGTGTTCTTGGATCTTCATTAGTTGCAACGAAGAAGAACCAGAAGCTCTTTTCCCTGTTCCGAATGAAAAACAATTAGAATGGTTCAATATGGAATACTATGGGTTTATTCATTTTGGTCCCAATACCTTTACAGGGAATGAATGGGGACATGGGGATGAAAATCCAGATGTTTTTAATCCCACGGCTATAGATACAGATCAATGGGCGCGGGTTTGTAAAGAAGCGGGGATGAAGGGTATTGTACTTACAGCAAAACATCATGATGGATTTTGTTTGTGGCCTTCAGACTATTCTACTCATACAGTTAGGGAAAGTAAATGGATGGATGGAAAAGGTGATATTTTAAAAATGTTATCGACATCATGTAAAAAATATGACCTAAAACTAGGTATCTATCTATCCCCTTGGGATATGAATCATCCTGATTTCACGACAGACAAATATAATGATGTATATGTCGAAACAATCAAAGAAGTGTTAACTAATTATGGGGATATATTTGAGTTTTGGTATGATGGAGGTGATACAGGTAAAAATGGGAAAAAACAAATTTATGATTGGGAACGTTTTGATAAAGTTATCCGAAAATGCCAACCTGATATTATGATTAATGGGTGTAGGGATCTTCGCTGGGTTGGAAATGAAGAAGGTATTGCTCCCGCTACTTGCTGGGCTACGATGGATATGGATTCATTAGCCAAGGCTGGAGCAAAAGGAGATGGTTCTATATTGTCTCTATACGGAACAGGGGTTGAAAATGGCGAGCGATGGAGTCCGGCTGAATGTGACGTCTCGATTCGCCCCGGTTGGTTTTATCGTCCAAATGAAGATGATAAAGTAAAAAGTGTAACAGAACTGTTTGACATTTATATGTGTTCTGTGGGACGAAATTCTACACTGATCTTAAATATTCCTCCTGACCCAAGAGGTTTGATTCCAGAGAAAGAAGAACGTCATCTTATACAGTTAAAAAAATATTTGGAAGAATGCTTTCAGACAGATCTGGCAGCAAAAGCCAAAGTGCGTGCAACAAATAGTAGAAGAGGTCCTAAGTTTTCTGTAAAGAATGTTTTGTCTCCAACTGGATATTGGGCAACTAAAGATAGTATCTTAAAAGCTTCAATATTTTTTGAGTGGGATAAACCACAGATCGTAAATGCAGTTTTACTACAAGAATATATCCGCTTGGGACAGAGGGTTCGTAAGTTCTCTATTGAGGCTCGTTTAGGGGGCAAATGGGAAAAAATATCGGAAGGAACGACAATAGGACATAAACGTATTCTCCGTTTCGAAGAGATTTTAACCGATAAACTACGTGTTAATATAGAAGATGCTAAAGCTGCTATAACTATGGCCAGAATTGGTATCTATAATTTTCCTCCTTTAATAAAAGATCCTAAAGTTTATCGTACAGCAGATGGTATTGTTTCAATAAAAAATGAAATGTCTTTTGGAGAAATAAGGTACACGACAGATGGGAGTGATCCAACTTCTCGATCCTCTCTTTATACTGGTAGTTTCCCTTTAAAAAAAGCTTCATGCCTTAAATATATGTGGTTATCACCAGAGGATGGTAGAAGATCTGGAATCTTAATACAAAAATTTGAAGATATTAAGAACTTATGGAAAGTAGTTTCAGCTGATAAGCAATCAAATTTGAAGGGGGCTGCAAGAAAAACTATTGATGGAGATCCTACAACTTATTGGTTAACAGGAAAAAATAGTCATCCCCATTACTTAGTTATAGATATGGGAGAAAAGAAAATTTTCAGAGGTTTCTCTTATTTACCACGACAAGATGGAAATAGACAAGGTAATATATCGGAATATTCTTTATTTGTAAGTGAAGATAATAATCAGTGGTCTCTTGTTATAGATCATGGAAAGTTTTCGAATATAGCAAACAATCCTGTACTCCAAAATGTATATTTTGATCGTTCCGTAAAAGCTCAGTTTCTCAAGTTTGTAACTCATAAAGATAATTACTCTTTGGAAGATAGTAAATCACTTGGTTTGGCAGCAATTGCAGAAATAGATGTGATTACAGAATAGAATATTTTATATTTGGTTTTACAAATAGTATTAATAGGATTCATACGAAACAACAAAAAATACTGGTGAAAACCAATATTTAAATCCTATTTGATACATTGTTTAATAATTAAATTATAATCATGGAAAATAATCGTCGTTCTTTTTTAAAGAAGGTTTCCGCAGCAGGACTGGGAGCTGCGGGATTAGTAATGACTGGTAACTTATCTGCAACAGAGACAAATTCGAAAAAGAAGTCAATCAGTAAAGATGCTGGAAAGCTTCGGTTTGGTTTCATAGGAACAGGAGGACGAAGTCATGAACACATGAGTAATGTGTTAAGAATTCCTGGTAATAAGATTACTGCCATTTGTGATATTCAGCAACGCTCAATTGATAGTGCACTCAAACATATATCTCAATTCAATGTTCCAGCTCCGAAAGTATATAAAGGAGATGAATTCGAATTTGAACATATGTTGAACAATGAGGATTTCGATTGTGTGATTATATCCAGTCCATGGGAATGGCATGTACCTATGTCTGTTGCTGCCATGAAAGCCGGAGTTCCCTATGTTGGGGTAGAAGTTTCTGCCGCAAATACATTAGAAGAATGTTGGGATTTAGTAAATGTTTCAGAATCGACTGGAAGTCATTTGAATATTCTAGAGAATGTTTGCTATCGTCGTCATTGCATGGCTGCTTTAAATATGGTTCGTCAAGGTTTATTCGGCGAAATATTACATGGAACATGTGGTTATGAACATGATTTGCGTGAAACAAAATTTGATGGAGGAAATGGGACTTTACAAATGGGACCAGAAGCCTTTTCTGAAGCACAATGGCGTACAAACCACTCTGTTCATCGAAACGGAGATGTATATCCGACACATGGTATAGGACCTGTTGCTCATTGTATGGATATTAATTGTGGGAATCGCTTTATTTCATTATCTTCTATGGCAACACAATCAAGAGGTTTGCATAAGTTTATTGTCGATAATGGAAGAGAAAATCATCCCTTAGCCAAAGTTCGTTTTAATTTAGGAGATATTGTCACATCGATGATTAAATGTGCAAACGGACAGACCATTATTGTAACACATGATACCAACTCACCTCGCCCTTATTCGTTAGGATTCCGTATTCAAGGTACTGAGGGATTGTGGATGAATGAAGGAGATCATGTGTATATACAAGGAAAGTCGAAACCACATACATGGGATAATTCAGAAGAGTGGTTCAAGCAATATGATCATAAACTATGGGCAGAACAAGGCTCTTCAGCTACTGGAGCCGGGCATGGATGTATGGATTATTTAATGATGTTTGATTTCATTCAAGCTATCCGGAATAATCAACCAGCCCCTATGGATTGTTATGCAGCAGCTTCGTGGAGTGCTATTTCTGCTTTATCAGAAATGTCTATTGCTCGTGGTGGAGCTTTAGTTGATTTCCCAGACTTTACACGAGGTAGATGGATTAACAGGAAAAATAATTTTGCACTATAATATGTATGAGATCTATATAGAACAGAATTTAGGACATTGAATTCAATCTTACTATTCTTAATTCTACATAGATTTTATCAGACAATATACCGAATAAGTATTTAGAACTAAAAATTAGAGTTAAATCAATTCTCACTATTTAAAATATGAAAATCAAATATATTCTATATATGATGTTATGTATGTGGATTGTTTCCTGTACTCAGATACAACCAGAGAAATTCGCTCCATATACATATGAAGTTTCTTCCAAAATGTGGGAAGAATCTTTAGGGAATCATCGAACCGTATTATCGATTTCTCAATCTTCTGATGTAGTCAAATTATCTTTTGATTGGAGAAGACCTGATACAGATGTAGATAAGCATCGATTCCTAATTGTACATGCAGAAAGTGGTGACACCGTAAAAAATATATCTCGCCTACATGTAGATACGGAAAAATGCGAATTACTGTTTGGCCCCGTATCCAAAAAGGGTATATATTATTTCTATTACTTACCATATAAGGTACAAGATGGATATGGTTTTTACAGTGGAGATTATGAACCGGAAGAAGAAAAACCAGAAACAAAATGGTGTGAGTTAATAAAAAAGGCAACCTCAATATCAGAGGCAAATATTGTTAAAGTTGAATCCAGAACAGCATTCGACAATTTCTATCCTATGGAAATAGCTGCAACAACAGAAGAATGCAATTTGTATAAAAAAGAGAATCCTTCTGCATTTTGGGTATTTCCTGAGGATCGCATAAATCCAATTCGGATGAAAAAAAAATTACCATATAAATGGCTACACACAAAATCTCATACATTGTTTCAGGGCGAGGCTTTGAAAAATGAATATTATACTTTCCAATTGGGAATTTGGGCAGGAGAAAAAGCTGTTCAAAATATAACTTATGAAACGAAAGGATTGAAGTCAGAGACAGAAACAATAGCACCAGAAGCAATAACCTGTTTTAATTTAGAAGGAATAAATCCTAATGGAGAAGCATTTGTAAAACATGTTGATATAACAAAAGGATCAATACAGCCTCTTTGGTTCGGTATAGATATACCTGAAAATCAGAAAGCAGGAATATATCGAGGTGAGATCATCGTTATAGATGATAATGGAAATAGAGTACCTGTATCTCTTGAATTAGAAATAAAAGATAAAATTTTAGAAGACCGTGGAGATAATGACTTATGGCGACACAGTCGATTACGTTGGTTGAATTCAACGTTGGGAATCAGTGATAAACCAACAAGTGCCTATGAAAATATAAAGGTTGTTAATAATGAGCTTAGTTGCTTAGGAAGAAGTGTAAAGCTAGATACTTTAACGGCATTACCTACATCTATCGTATCTTGGAAAAATGAAATATTATCAGCTCCCATTCGATTTGAAATACAAACATCTCAAGGATTAAAACATTTGGAAGGAAGTCTACAAATTGAAGATAAAAAAGATGGTTATGTAAAGTTATCTTGTGTAGGAGAAGATTCAGATTTAATTCTTCAAACTAAATTAAAAATGGAGTTTGATGGATGGATGAATTATATATATACTATTATTCCTAAAAAAGAATTGGCAATAAAAGACGTAAGATTAGTATTACCTCTGCAAGATAAAATGTCTTCTTATTTTATGGGAATAGGTTTACCAGGGCAATATACACCTAATTATTATAAAGGAAAATGGAATTTGCAGGAAGAGAAAACGAACAATTTTGGTGTTTCAATACCTGTTTCAGAACATAAGGATTGGTTATGGCCATTTGATAGTTTTTGGTGTGGTTCAGTACAAGCTGGTTTACATTGTGAATTACGAGGCTCTTCTTATACCGGTCCGTTGTTAAACTTGTATCGTCCCGATTATCCTGATAGTTGGTTCAACGGAGGGAAAGGAGGATTTGAAATAACTCGCCATTCTAACATGACAGAGATTTCTGTATGTAGTGGATCTAGAAGATTAATGCAGGGAGATAGTCTTACGTTTGATTTTTCATTTTTGATAACACCTGTCAAATCAATAAATTATAAAAGCCAATTTAAAAACAGATATTATCATAACGGTTCGGCTCCAACTCCCAATGAAGATAATGTAGTAAAAGATGGTATTAAAATAATAAATGTACATCATGCCAATTATTTAAATCCATTTATTAATTATCCATTTAAAACAGTAGATAAAGTTCGTGATTTTGTAGATAATTGGCATAAAAGAGGTTGCAAAGTAAAGTTGTATTATACAGTACGTGAGTTATCAAACGTGGTAACAGAAATATGGGCCTTAAGAAGTTTGGGAAATGAGATATTACGTGGAGGAAATGGTGGTGGTTTTCCATGGTGTAGGGAACATTTGGTAACAGATTATACGCCTCAATGGTATCAACACTTGGATAATGAAGATTTAGGTGTTGCTGCTGATGCATCTATATTAACAGCTACAGGAGATTCTCGCTGGTATAATTATTATATAGAAGGATTAGCATGGATGGTAAAACACATGGATATCGATGGTCTATATTTGGACGATGTTGCTTTTGGCCGTAATATATTACAGCGAATGCGCCGTGCTATGGACCAAGTAAAACCTGGTTGTTTGATAGATTTACATTCCAATACTGGTTTTTCTAAAGGCCCAGCCATCCAATACGCAGAATTTTTCCCCTATGTTGATAAATTATGGTTTGGAGAAAGTTTCATGTATAATGAAATGCCTCCAGAGAATTGGCTGGTAGAAGTTTCCGGTTTACCTTTTGGATTAATGGGAGATATGTTACATGCTGGAGGAAATAAGTGGCTAGGAATGCAATATGGAATGACTGTTCGCCAACCATGGATGACCGAAGGAATCTCTTGTGATCCGCGTTATATATGGCGGTTTTGGGATGAGTTTGGGATAATAGATTCACAGATGAATGGCTTTTGGGAGGATAATCCAATAGTAAAAACATCTGATAAGGATGTAAAAGTTACATCATATGTTAAAGAAGGGAAAACTCTTCTTTCTATAGGTAATTATTCTGAACAGGATAAAAAAGTCAAATTGGAAATTGACTGGACACGTTTAGGATTAGATTCAAGTTTAGTGTACATGAAAATCCCTGTAATAAAAGATTTTCAAGATGAACATAATATTATTAATATAAATGATTGGATAAATGTTCCAGCCAAGAAAGGTTGGTTAATTATGATCCAAGAAAATAAATAATAGGATTTATATTGAATGGGAAACAGAGTTGTTGGAAGTAACACCAGCAATCCTATATTATTACTTCAGAATTAATCCTATGTAAAAATTCTCCACAAAGAAAGATTATTGAAAATTCTTTGTGGAGAATTTACATTCTAATACTCCCATTTCCCCATATCCTAAATTCCAAACAGGGTTCACACACCCCTCTATATGAATAATATTCAATGAATTACTGTGAAGGATGTGAAACTACCCGATATAAATTACCATAACGGGTATGGATGCGTTCTATACCGATGGCCGATAAGGTTTGTGCCAGACGTTGGACGGATACGTTGCGCATTGACTCCGGACTTTTCTGTTTCAGTCGGCGATAAATTTCTGCTGCAGAATATGTCTCGATGGATTCGCCGGGAAGAGGTTTGTGATAATAGCGATTGAAGACATCTTCTTCGGCAGAGATCCGATAAAAGGATTGGTTGACTTTTTTCCAGGCAGCTTCTTCTTCCTTGTTCATCCAATATCGTTCGCCTTGCTCCAGCAGCGTTTTCAGTTGGGCATATAGCTGGGCATGATCAATGGGAGATGAATCTATTTCTTCATTCACTTCTATGCACAAGAAACGGCGGCTTCCAGTTGGATCCGTCAGCAGTTCTTTCTGATTGGAAGTCCCGATGAAGGAGGCCACGCGCGGCAATGAAGAAAAGTTTGACTGATGTGATTTACGGATGTTCAAGCGTGACATCTGTAATAGGTTCTTCAGCAGTGGCATCTTTTTCTCCGATATTTTGTCGAACTCATCCAAGTTGATTAATCCAAACAGTGCCAACTTTTGTTCGGCTACTGCCGGTGAAGCCAAATCAAAACTGTCGGTATAATAAGCCTGTAGTTCGTTTGGTACCAAAAGTTTACAGAAGGTAGACTTTTGTAATCCTTGTTGACGGCTGATTAATAAGGGAACCAGCGCATTGGCATGGATCATTTCTTTCCCTGTCCATTGTGCCGCCATTCCCAACATCCATAATCGGAAGCCTTGTATCCAAAGCCTGTCGTTCGAAATCCTTTTTGCCAGACCGGTTATTCTGTCCTGACCATCCCATTGGGGTAAATGTTTCATATAATCCAAAAACGGGTGATAGGAGGGAATTTGAAAGGAATAGACAAAACGGCTGACATCCCGATCCCAACAGTTGATCCCTTGTTTCTTGGCTTCCAAGCACAAGGTATTCATTCCCCGTTGGTCGATACGGATAAAATCATCGTGCGTATTCCGTTTGCGAAATTCAGTACAGTCTTTCAACTGATTATAACGGAACTCATAATTTTCAGTCAGAAAAGTTTCCAATGAGAATAATACTTCATCCGGATTTTCATTTCGACCGGACGATAGAGGAGTCTTCTGTTTTACCACTTTATCCATCTCACCAAAACATATTTTTCTGATCCATGCAGACCATTGATTCCAATAGTTTCTTACATTCATTTTCTGTGTTTTCATATTCGCTTATTTTTTGTTTTGAGACAAAAATAAGCCTATACACTTGCGATTTGCAAATAAATATGCAGAAATCTAATCTATTGAAAAACAGTTGGAAATTAATGTAAACCTCGTATAGAACTCATGAAAAAACAGTTATATATTATTTGATTCACTAATGTGATGCAATCAATTCATATTGGTAAATTAATTGAATTATATTTGTAAATTAATTAATTCACATTGGTGAATCAATTAATAAATAAGATATAACAGGGCTGACGCATTACAAATTTCCAGACCTTTTAAAAAGTATTTATCTTTAGAG
>OHAY01002369.1_pt1 | contig 15121 bp, 17 predicted proteins | sample 1577191 | NCBI WGS metagenome assembly OHAY01 (sample SAMEA3541504, study PRJEB24748) | human gut metagenome | biome: human gut; feature: human-associated habitat; material: faeces | place: China | collected 2012 | reverse complement strand
ACAAAAAATGAGTAGAATAAAAACTATCTTTTTCATACTTCTTTTTATTTTTATTGCGACAAAGATATAAACCGCTTCCTTCCTGACTGTAATCGGAATGAGATATTATCACGTTCCAATTGCGCACAGGTCGAAAGTGTGGCTATCATTATCGGGGCAAAGAGGGACGGATGTCCTTCTTCGTCCAATAATATAAGCTGTTCATTTTGAATGTAGAGGTTAATGCCACAATGTTGCAATTTATTCAGATATAAATGTAACTTACTTCTATCAATTATTTGTCCGGCTCCAATTCCTCTATTGCGCAAATGGCATGTAGCTCAACTTTCTTTATCTTAGGATATGCCGTTTTATAATAACCTGTTACATCTTTGACTATACTTTTTTGGTCATAGTAAAATGTAGCCAAAACGACTTCCGTATAATTACCAATAGGTAATAAATGCCAAACTTCGGAGTTATCAGCATTTGGTTGAATCTTAAGAATTCCATCCATGCGGACATTTCCTTTATCATCTGTAATGGTTAGTCTCTTGGTTGCATAAGGGCCAGAAGGAATATAAACACGAGTACGTATTGTATAATATTTATTGTATGAGTCTTTCTCTATGGCATCAGCTGCAATAGTTGCAGAATCCTCAGAAGAAACACCTTCAACAAAACATTTTCTATCTACCACATATATTGTTCTACTAAGTTCCCAAAGAGTCGTCCAATCTTTTACTTCAACCTTTAATACAGCAGTATTTCCATCGGAATCGGTTATGGTGATAGTGGTATTTCCTACAGAAACACCACTTACATAGATTTCTTTCTCTGCTTCATTTGTTGAGCACGAGACTTTGGCTATACTTTCATCGGAAGATGTTGCTGATATTTTGCCTTTAGCTCCATTTACATTAACTTTGCTGCTACTTTCCGTATAGGTGGTAAGAGAGGTAATCACAATCTTTTTACCAGTATTTATGTCACCAATGATTTCGTCTTGTGTGAGTTGAATACCAGAGTCATCATCACCGCAACTTGCCAAACAGAGCAAAGCTGCTAATGCCATAGAAATCATTCTAATTTTCATACGCTTCTTGATATTAAAGGGTTATAATTATTCTATAAACGCAAAAGAAATCAAAAACTTGCATGAGATTTCAAGATTATTTTATTCCTTGTGTTATTTCATCAATACAGGCTTATTATCGTAGCCGTTCATCTTGTTTGTCACTATTGTCGTTCCAAATAACCTCTGGTTCATGTACAGTTTGCAATGGTACTTAAACAATAGTGTCAGAAGCCACTTTCTCATAGTCATTTGGTGAGTGATTGGTTTGCTCTACAAAGGTTTTCTTCTTGGAGAGACAGGCATGACGGAGCTTACTTTGTTCTACACTCTTGAATGGTGGCAGTAGGCATTTCGTAACAGTGTCAAAGACGTTATCCAAGATTCTAAGACAATTGGTTGCAAGCCAAAGTAATGCTATATGCGCTTGTGTATCTTGTCTGCTTTCAGATTATGTAAACCATGTTCACATTGCCCATTGTCTGCAACTTATTGACTGTGATACATGAAGTGGTGCGATTAAAATTATCGAAAAAAGCAACTGTGGAATAATATTTTTTAAGATAATAGTTTGCTCTAATCCAATATAAATCTGTATCTTTGCAACCAGATAAGCGTTCTGTAACACAAGAAACGGAAGAGGCTGAGAAACAATGCATTGCATTTGTTTCCAGAATCTTACAAAAAAGGCTAAAAAGGAGCGGTACAACTTCATCGCTAACAGGCTGAGAATAAGCATATTACATTTGTTGTTCATTTTCTCTGCACTTGTAAAAAGGGTAGTTGTACCGTTTAAAAGATAAAAGCTTAACTATCAGCAACATCCACATGTTGCATCGGAAAGTAACCCCCTGGACAGCTCTAAAACGAACATTTTTATAACTGATTGCAAGCCACCTACTTAGGTGGCTTTTTTCGTCTTAACACATTCCATTTGTAATTTGCTGAAACCAATATTTTGGTGTATTTTTGGCTCAAATTTCATTCGTGGCCCTCAATTCTGTGATCAAATGGAAAGGCAAAATTCTATTTTAGGACACCAATTGCAAAATCTGCAAACCTTTCCAGTGACCGACATTTCTCATGTTGGACACCATCATGAAAATTGCTGCAAAAACGTGAAAATTGCTGCAAAAGAATTAGGGGGACTCATAGGGTACTAAATAGCAAACAAAAATGAGGATTTTAAGAAAATGTGAGGTATGTGGTGAAGAGTTCATTGCTACCAAAATCACAAATAAGTATTGCTCCAAGAGGTGTGCTCGTGTTGTGCATCGGAAGAAAGAAGCTGAGAAAAAGAAAAAAGCAAGAGAAAGTATGAAGGATGATGCTCAGAATTTGCAAAGTCTGGAAATCGCTTCTCGACCTTTTTTGACACCTTCAGATGTCGCATTTCTTCTTGGTGTTAGTGTTACTACTGTGTATCGATGCTTTTACGCAGGAACACTCAAAGCTGTCAGACTACGACGTAAGACATATGTTCGTCGTGAAGATCTTGATAAGTACTTTGAGGAAGCTGGTGCATACAAGAAGAAAAGCTATAAACGCAAAGATGACCAGGAGTATTATACTTTGCGTGAAATCATGGAGAAATATAATATCGGTCGCAAGGCCGTATGGGGACGTTGTGACCGTATGGGTATTCCAAAAGTCTATATAGGACGTAACACCTTCTTCAGTAAAAAGGCAGTTGATGCAAAGTTTGCAGACCTTCTTGAAGAAATCAATCTCGACAACTACTATACCATGGATCAGGTGATGTAAAGGGCACAAAACGATGCGTATATAAATGAATAAGAGGAAAAATGAGGTAAGACGATGAATAACAGAGAGTTACAGAGATAGAGAGGAAAAGAGGGTGCAAAACGAAACGTTTACATAGCTTTAATTTTGCTTTAATTTTTAAGGGTAAAAGTTTAAATAAGGTTTATATAAAGTTTACATTGGTTTAATTTTGCTTTACATGGCGATAAAATCGCTTTTATATAAAACATTAAGATATTATTAAAGTTTTATAATTGATAGTTAAGTTATTGATAATAAACGTTTTAAGAAGATGTAAAAAACTAACATAAATGATAGTAAAACCACAAAAAATGGGGTATAATTAGAACCGTTAAGTAGGTCGATTTTGGGTAAGGGTTACACTTAGGGTTACAGTTAAGGGTTACACTTAGGGGGTCACTTAGGGGGTCACTTAGGGGGTCAAAACACGACTGGGGGGACAACTGGGGGGACAAACTGGGGTGACAAAAAAAAGCGGACTTGCAAACTGGAACTTGCATTTTAAATGTCTGATAGATACCATTATACAATTAGTAAAATGGTATTATAATATAAGGAAAATACACACAAACGGAAACAATAAATTTACTTATCTATTTGATAATCAGTACTTTAAATGTTATTTTACCCTCGTTTCGGGGGGGGGTACACCCTAAATGTTTTAAAAGTTAAATGGTAAAATAACTAAACAAAATAATTTAAGCAAACTGTATACTTTAAGGCTTTTATAAAACTTTTCTAACACCATTTTTGACAAATTTAGAATGGGCTCGAAATAATAGCTTTTGGGGTGTCTTGTGTTTGGGTGTCTTTGCACTTATAAAACCAGACAAAAGAACACAAAAAAAGGGGCACGTTTTTATGTACCCCTAATTATGCGATTTAGAATGAAATTTCACATGTTTTTGTGTTAGCAGCTTTTTTCGTTCCTTTACCGAAATAGGCATCAATCATTTTTACGCTTTGGTCTTCTGTGAATTCCATTTCGTTTAATAACGAAGTAACGTTATAAAGTTCATTACTGTCTAACATTGCGCCGTCAGAACAGAAAGCGGTTTCCATAAAGCTAACTAAATTTTTTCTTAACTCCAACACCCAACTTAAACCCATACGAGAGTTTAACACGATAGCAATATGCTCTTTGCCGTCAAAATCTACTTTTGCTAACATAACGATAATAATTTATAGGATTAAACAAAGGGGCATACCTTAGGTGTCCTATGCCTATTATCAAAGCATTGGCTCGTTTCCGATTGCCACACCATAGCATAGCCCCGAATATTTTTTTTAAAGTTCGTTTCGTAATTCATACGATAATATTTTAGGATGCTGCAAAGATAGGCTTTATATTTGAAACCACCAAACGTTTTAAAGAAAAATGTTTCAAAAGAAACAAAAAAAATCGGAAGCCAGACTAAAAGCTCCCGATTTTCACCTTTTTTTTCGACTAAGCACCCTGGATAATTGGGCTACCTTTGCGAGCGCAAAGGTACTGAAAAAATTTAGATTTAGTACCTTTGGGATAGATTTAGTACAAAATGTATGCAACGACTTCACACTTTTAGCAAATAGTTTGAGGTATGTGTGAAGTTACTACATACTTTTTACTAACTTTGCATAACAAACATTTTAAAACTATAGAATATGGACAAAGTAACATTTGTAATTTCTGATGAAAGCGTGAATAGTTACGGCAAAGTAATTCTTACTGATGGCATAGACATAAGTCAGTTTGAAAGAAACCCCGTAATGTTATATATGCACGAACGAGCCACGGTTGTGGGACGATGGGAGAACATACGCAAAGAGGAAAAGAAACTCCTTGCTGATGCGGTTTTCGATGATAGTACACCATTAGGCGCACAAGTAAAGAACCAAGTAGAAAAAGGCTTTTTGCGCTCTGCAAGCGGTAACTTTAACATTATCGAAGAAAAGACCATAGACGGAGTAGATACGATAACAAAAAGCGAATTGTTTGAAGTGTCAATTGTTGATATTCCAGGGAATAACAACGCTTTGAGGTTGTACCGCAAAAATGGGCGCAATGTTTTACGCTTGGTATCCACTGAAAAGGTAGAGGATTTAAGGGTTTCTATTATCGACTTATTGGGACTTGACAAAGACGTTACCGACAACGAGATATTGGCGGAAATTCAGTCGCTTTTGAATGCTCCAGACGAAGCGGACGTACAAGTAAACGAAGCTATCAAAAACGGCTTTATAGAGAGTGCGAGCCGTGCCGAGTTCCTCACAATGGCACGTTTAACCCCGAAAGCATTTAAATCTTTCCTCGATGGTGAGGAACGAAAGCGCAAAAAGACACTTTCTTTGGCTGTAGATGAAGCGTTTGATAGCAGACGTGTTCCGTACCAGTTTAAAGGCTTTTATGAACGTATAGCCCAAAAGATAGGTACGGAAGACTTTGCAAAACTTATAGCTATCACACCAAAACCGTTGAAGTTATCGCAACTAATAGGGGGCAAAAATCGCGATGGGTGGACGCTTGCAGATTATAGACAATATGCGTCCGAAGAGTTGAAAAACAACCCGAAGTTGTACCAACATCTTTTAGAGCAAGAGGGTGAAGCGGTACACAATGGGAAATCGCTTGAATATTACAGGAAGAACAACCCCGAATATCTCAAGGAACACCCCGAAGTATATCAAAAGTTAGTAAACGAAATATAAACACAAAAAGAAAATAATATGGCTTTAAATAAACAAGTTTGGGTAAGTCAGATTAAGAACGGCTTTTATCCAGAAAGAAGTTTCCTTCAGAAAGTAACCGATTATAGCGGTTTTGTTGATAATGATTCAATACATATTGCTTCAGCAGGTATTGACCCAAAAGTATTGGTTAATAACACCACATACCCGATTAAAATTGTAGGACGTGAGGACGAAGATCAAGAAATTACCCTCGACAAGTTCGAGACAGAAAATACCATTGTTCGCCGTCCTGATGCGATAGAATATTCTTACGACAAGTTAGAAAGCGTTATCAAGCAACACCGCAGCACGTTACAGACGAGCACGGCACGAAAAGCCATTCACGCTTTTGCTCCAGATAAGGACACAAAAGATACTCCTTTGGTACTTACCACAGGTAGTACAAAGGATGGTCGCAAACGTATGACCTTTGAGGACTTATTGAGCCTTAAAGAACGTTTTGATGATGCTTTAATACCATTGGAAGAACGTTATATTGTGCTACATCCAAAACACGTTTCCGACTTGCTTTTGGAAGACGTGAAGACCTTTAAAGAGCTCACGGATTTTAAGGACGGAGAACCTAACAGACTTGCGGGCTTTGGTATCTTTGAATATCCATACATGCCAACGTTTAACTTAAATGGAGAAACGCTTAAAAAGGTCGCTTTTGGTGTAGCTGATACAGCACGTTTTGCAAGTGTGGCATTCTGCAAAGATGAGGTAATGAAAGCGGACGGAGATATTTACATGTACGCTCGAGTTGATGACCCCGAAGAACGTGCAACCATTGTAGGTTTTGATAAACGCTTTATTGCTTTGCCTATCCGTGGAAAAGGTATTGGCGCAATAGTTAGTGATGTAGTGGGCTAAATCTGTATAACATTGCCATTTGCTCACGCTTGATGCAAGAGCGTGACAGATGGCAAATAAATATTATTTCTTATGGGTGAGGTGAAAACAAAGCGAATAATGCATTCTGCAAAAAAGAGGTGGCAAGAAATAAACGCTATTTACGACAAACATTCAAAAGATGGTTTGAGTAATAGGGATATTTGGCGAAATTACATTTACCCGATTTATGGTATATGTGAACGGCAAATGTATACGATATTAAAACATGATGGGGTGTTAGGTTAGTTCCTCATGGCTGGCAAAGTTTGTTTAAAAGGGTAACGGATCGAGTGTCTTTTTACTGGGCACTCCATTCTTGCTTATTAAGCCTTTATAGGCGGTTTTTGTGGTTATCTAATCTTTAAAAGCAGAAGCCTAAAACGGCACGAAAAGGGGCAAAAATGGAATGCAAAACAGATGGCAGCATACCACAAAATAAGGAGCTATTTTTGGACACAAAAAAGGTTATCTTTTAATATTATTTGAACCGTGAAAGAATATCGTTATAATGGGCTTCTAATGGTTGTTAGATATTAAAAGTTTACCTAAGATAAAGAAACTATCTGTTTTTTTTACAAAAGATGTATGTTTTGCAATTATTTTCAAAATAGCTTGATTTTTTGTAAACAAAAGTTAATTTTATATACGTTTCGTTTTGCGATTGTCTAACATTTCGTTTTGCGGATTATAGATGGACATGTATGGTATGACTCGAACTAACGCAATGAGTTTTGTCACTTATCACAAGGTACCAAGGGTAAACAGAAATGGTAAGGCCTACTATTCCAAGATACATATTGATAGTATCAAGCAAAAAGGCAATGAGGTAGATCCGGACTGGTACACTTATGAAGAAATTTCGGAAAAGTATGGCCTAACAAAGGATCAGATTAGCTACACTCTAAAAAATTATGATGTAAGGACTGAGAAGCGAGGTAAGTTCACGATGATATATAGAACCGACTTCGACAAGATTACTCAACAGCGAATGGGCAACACCAAGAAAGTTGAGAACTTGGATGGTACAGAACGTGTCATCTTCCAACCAAAAGCACAGGAGAGAGCATGTCCTCCTACTCCAGAAGGATATTACTCAACTGAGGAAGTGGCAGAAATGTTCAAGATCACCATCAAGCATGTCGGTGTGATGACCAGAGAGAACAAAACTCCTAAAATAGCTCTTAAAAATTTCAACTTCTATGAGAAGAAGGCCATTGACATACTGTATAATCAGAAACATAAGTATGCGGATATAAATGACTGGATCACTCCTGAAGAGATGAGAGATACCTACAATATGACGCATGACGCAGTACGTTCATTCATCCACAGGCATAAGATACCATCAAAAGTTGAATATGGAATAACCTACTATTCAAAGCAGCACATCCAGGCGCTGAAGACTGGATATTTCGAAGGAAGAGAACGCTACTATTCCGTAGAAGAAGCAATGAAGAAGTATGGAATGACAAAGGATATTGTTCATTATTACGTCAAGCATTACAAAGTCACTAAAGTAAAGAAGGGGCAATTCATGTTCTTTAGAAAAGAAGAATTCGACAGACTCATGGAAAAACGATTCAAAAATGATGATTTGAAAACAGATTATACTGAATAGTATGATTTACTTTCTCTTTACTGCTGTCAATGTAGTATCATTTAGGAATTTTGCAACCGAATTTTATTAATACAAAAATCAGATATATTATGCAAGTATGTAAAACCGTTAAGCTCCGTATGCGTGACAGACGCAACGGAACAAAGTCACTTTTCCTGGACTTTTGGCCAGGATATAGAGACCCGGAGACGATGGAGTTGATACGCCGTCGCTCACTTGGCATGTACATTTATGCCGATCCTGCCAACAAGCAGCAGAAGCTCTACAACGACAAGATTCTCGCCAAGGCAGAGGCTATTCGTTGTAAGGTGTACATTGATGTTCTCGACGAGAAGTACGATTTCTTCAACCGTGACAGATTGAAGGAGGACTTTCTCGGATATTTCAGAAATATGGTCAATCGCAACTATGTGAAGTGTGATGCAGCCTACAAGCATTTCGAGAAGTTCAGTAAAGGCAAATGTACATTTGAGATGCTTGATGTTCTTTACTGTAACAAGTACATGGAATATCTCCTTGATACCAAAGTGTCATCAAGAGGTGGACATGTTATCAAGAAGTCTATTTCCAGAAATACGGCATCAGCCTATTGGAATGTGTTCAAGCAGGTCTTGACAAAGGCATACCGTGAGCGAAGGCTGACAGATGATCTTGCCAGCCTTTTGGAAAACATTTCATGTACAACGCCAGTGAAGCAAAGTCTTACATTGGAGGAAGTTAGAAGAATGTATGCCACTGAATGTTCTATTCCTGTGGTTCGAAAGGCGGCATTATTCTCCTGTCTTACAGGTCTCCGTATCAGTGACATCCTGAGATTGAAATGGGAGAATATCCGTAGCTATGCTGATGGTGGATATTATCTGGATTTCATTTGCGTGAAGACAAAATGCCAGACCCAGGTTCCAATTGGTGATGATGCGTATGCTCTAATCCATCCAAAGACCAACAGAACATATATCTTCCAAGGTTTCAAACGTACTATGACGTATGGTGTGATGCTGAGCTGGCTGAAAGAGTGCGGTATCGAAAAGCATATCACCTTCCACTGTTTCCGACATACGTATGCCTCGTTGCAGCTCGAACTTGGTACAGACATATATACCGTTCAGCATCTGCTCAACCATAAGAATGTCAGCACGACACAGATCTACGCTTCCCACGCAAACCCAAAAACACGTGAGGCAGCAGGCAGAATTACGTTAACGAACGTGAAAGACGACGAGAAGCCAACTGAAAGTACGATACGCCCAAAAGCAAATAAGAGAAAATAAGATTATAAGAAGGCAAAAATGAGAAACTAAAATATAGTTTAAAGCGTTGAAACACAGAATAATAAATAGTGTTTAAGAGACGCATTTTGTTGATGCGAAATAGTAGAAAATAGCAAGATTCTCTATATCTTTGCAGCCACAAAAACTCCAAAAAGTAACAATTGCAATGATTAAAAAGTTAAAAGAGAACTTCTTGATTCTCCTCATTTCGAATATGCTCACCATCATTATGATAGTAGTCGCTCCAAGAATATATGGAGCGATTGCTAACCTGATGATGGCAGTTTCCGACTCAGATTCCGGTTTCTCTTTGCCGATGATATTCTACTATATATCATTTGCCATCATTGTCTGTGCATTCATGTGCTTACGTAAGCCGCAAGCTGTGAGAGACATCGTGATCAATAACAGTATTTCTTCCAACGAACCATCCATATCGGATGTGGAGAAAGCAGAAGAAATGCGTGAACGCTATCGCAACAGGCAGTATAGTCTTGAAAGTTCAAAATATGATGCAGTCAAAGACTACACCTACTCTGTACTTTCGCCATATATGACAGATGAGTACTTGGAGATACTGTGCCAGAACATCAAACTGTACGACATCCCTGAATCATGTATTGTTCCTGTGAAGACAAATGGAACCTTGAATACTCTCGACATCAGGCATTATTCCTGGAATATTGGAGAACGCCTTGGTTGGAGCGGTCAGAAACGAGCAACCTTCATAAAGCTATGCTTCCCTACCGAACTCAAAGATGTTGAAGTAGAAAGCATGAGACGTACATTAAGACAGAAGGGCAAATGCGTAATTGATATTGATGTACCCGATTACAATGATTATCAATTTCATCATCAGAAATAAAAAAAGTTTTTAATATGCAGAACGAAGAAAGACAAATAACATTCAATGACATACCGGAAGTATTGTCAGAGATACTGAAAAGATTCGATCTTCTTGACCAGTCTATGGAACTGATTCGAGAAGAAGTACGCAGGACTAAAAGACCTTCCCTGTCAGATCATATTCCAATGGATGTGAAGGAAGCTTGTGAATTTCTTAAAATCAAGAAATCCACTATGTACACTTACATACAGAACGGAGAAATCCCTGTCAATCAGAAGGGTAAGAAATACACCTTCTTTAGGGATGACCTTATCAAATGGTTAGAATCTGGCTGCAAGATAGAGGCTCCTATCAGCACCATGGAGATTAATCAGATACTCAGCAAAAGACCAAAACGAAGAACTTTATAGGACAGATAAGTGCCTAAATTTCAGAAGCCTACATTGGATATTCCCTAATGTAGGCTTTTCTTTTGAGAACAGTCTAAATAATCATACTGATGTTATTTTTTATACTGAATGCAGATAGACTGCACAATTTTAGTGTATCTTTGCACTGAAATGATGACTTACATAGCAAATATACGTCAAGTTAAATACACATTTCCGCCTGCTTCATTAAGCAGGCGTATTTTAAATTTATTCATTAACAAAAAGTAATATGAGTCAGAAGAACAATTCCTCTGTGCTCTCTCTTTTTGTGTTTACAGTGCTCAGATCATTGTCCAAAACAAGAGAATGAGCTTTCCAAAGATGAGCTTTGGACACTCTATCGTGCTGCTTACGAGCAGTACAAGTCGGAAATCCTTAATGATGGCAAGTTGTATGACAGATATGTCAACGACTTTGTTAGCTATCACCTGCCGGTCTTCTCTTCCGAGGAGCTGATTGTCCGCAACCATTTCAAGCATGTATTCAGCTTGTATGAGTTGCTTACTACCAGAAAAGACCTTGTCACCAAGTACTTCACCAAGTCCTCATTTGAGAAAGGAGACTTTGAGACAATGGTTTATGAGTTCAACCACATTGAAGTTGTGGTTGAAAGCCCTCGCATTCTTGCTTCATTCACTACAGAACAGATTCGACTCATTACGAAATTCGCCAATGAGTCGAATTTCTTTGTAGATGGTATCGATGAAGAAACGATGGACGGATTCTTCAAATGTGCGTTGGATGAATCTCTGGTTGTAGTCAACATGCGACAGGTACTTCAATTGCTGTATGCTTTGTCTATCGAGAAGATGATTCCCCACAACTGGGTATCACTTATTGCGGACAATCAGCTGCTCACCCCTAAGAGTACGGGAAAGGCATCCAAGCGAGGTGCTATCAGCAGCCGACTTAGTGAACTGAAGGCTTCATCTGCAAAGTTCCCAAGTGGGGAGTTTCTGGATTTTGCAAAACAACTGAAAGAAATGCAATGAAGTAAAGTAAGTTAAACAACTGAAAAGAAAAATCTCCTTACATCCCCCCTGACACTTCCGAGTGTCAGGAGTAAGGTCAGTTGTATTAGATTTTATTGGGGTAATTTTGCCCCCGAATCGATTCAGTTTCGGGGGTAGCCCCCTTATTGTCTAACATTAAAAGTAATAAGAAAATGGGAAATAGCAAAATTGACATGAACATACTTGCCAAGAGAGTAGAACTATTGGAAATGAGAGTAAAGGAACTCACTTCGGTAGAACCTGAGGCACTTAACGAGCGTCTTTCAAAGATTGAGGAAAGATATTTCTCAAACAAGGAGATGCTCACCACCACAGAGGTAGCGGAATATCTTGGCGTTTCTCAGTCGCAGATTTACAAGCTCACCATGAATATGGAGATTCCTCACTACAAGCCACAGGGCAAAACCATTTATTTCGACAAGAAGGAGCTTTTGAAATGGATGCGCAACAATCATATCACCCCGGCACGAAAGGACAGTGCCAACAAATAAGGAGGTGTTATGAAAGACAGAAAGAAAAACAAGACCAGAGTTTATTCTGATGTCCAACTGACGGCTCTCTTGGAGAAGTCTGAGATAGTGATTGACCCCTCAAAGTGTAGAAATCAAATTGAAAGAAGCAATGGCAAGAGGAAGAAACAGTAAAAGTGAGAAAGAAGAGTCTGCAGCAAGTTCCTTGGAAGTAGGCATGCTGTGCAAGAGTGCTTTCAACGACAGTGAACTGGAAAGTTATCTCAGACAAGGAGAGATAAAAGCTTCAGAAAAACCGCCCGTACCACCCCAGGTGTTATGGGTAGGTGATTGTACCATAGCCACTTTCGGAAATTTCAGCGCATCAACAGGTAAGGCAAAGAGTAAAAAGACATTCAACATCACAGCGATGGTAGCAGCTGCGTTAACCAATTCCACGGTACTCAACTACCGGGCAAGTTTTCCAGAAGGAAAGAGACAAATTCTCTATTTCGATACGGAGCAGAGTCGCTATCATTGCCACAATGTTGTTGAGCGAATCTACCGACTGGCAGGACTCAGTCTTAACAGGGAAGACAAGCGCATCAAATTCTATGGTCTAAGGGAGTTCACCCCTACTCTCCGCATAGCCCTCATAGATTATGCGCTAAGAACTTTTGATGGCGTGGGACTTGTCATTATCGATGGTTTGCGAGATCTCATGTACGACATTAACAACGCCAAGGAGTCCACAGACGTAATGACGATGCTAATGGCATGGACGAGCAAGTATGATCTGCATATTCATTGTGTGCTCCACCTAAACAAGAATGACAACAATACTCGTGGTCATATTGGTACAGAGCTGGAGAATAAGGCAGAAACGGTGTTGATTATCAGTAAGAACAAGCAGGATGCCAATATCAGTGAGGTAAGACCCATGCACATGCGAGACAAAGAGTTTTCGAGCTGGGCATTCCACATTGACGACAACTCTCTGCCAGTACTTGATGTCGGTTATCACGTCACTGTTGTCAAACCCAAAGATAAGCCGCTCACCTCTCTGCCAGACGATGTTCATACGATGGTACTTCAAAAGCTCTTCTCCAAGAATATTCCACAGAGATACGTCGATCTGGTAAAGGCTCTGGGTGAAGCTTACGCCGAAGAAGGCTACAAGCGTGGTGATAATGCAGTGAAGGAGATGCTAAAGATTTTCAATGAACGAAAGTTGATAACAAAAGAAAAAGACGGCTACCATTATCACCCAACTCTGTTTCCGTCCAAGTGAGTTTACGAGTTTAAGTTTAACCGGGTATATATATATTAAACTAATATGTGCCCATAATATATGTAACAGCATGACTATAGAAGAAATTAAATCAGTCAGCATTGTGCAGTTCCTGGAATCACAGGGCTATCATCATGTCTATATATTCAAGGAGAACTATTGGTATCTGTCTCCTTTTAGGACTGAGGCATCGCCTTCATTCAATGTCTGTCCCAAGAAGAATCTATGGAATGACTTTGGAGCAGGCGAAGGTGGCAATCTCATCAATCTGGTTCAGAAAATGAATCCTTCCTGGAACAACCATGAAGTTCTGACCTATCTGGAACAGAAGATAAAGGAACACCATCTTCAGTATTCAGAGGATTATGAAGCCCAAAGGAAGGAAGATGAGAGAAAGGAAGCCTGGAAGCAAGACCAAGTTGCCCAGCGAGAGAAGGCAAAAGAAGCCAGCACCATCATTGAGCGTATTGTTGGGCTCAGTCACCCTTATCTCAGAGACTACATTTTGCAGAGACGAATAGACTATGACATAGCCAAGGAGTATTGCAAGGAAGTACATTATCGTATCTATGACAAGAGTTACTATGCCATAGCCTTCGAGAATATCGAGGGCGGAATGGAAGCCAGAAACAAATACAGCAAACGAAGCATCGGCAAAAAGTCGATTTCAATCATCAGACCAAACAACGAGCCACATAAAGAATGCTGCATCTTTGAAGGTTTCTTTGATATGCTGACATACGCCAGTATCAAGAAATGGATAACAGGAAATGAGCTTTGCCTGCCACATGAATGCGACTATCTCGTTCTCAACTCTGTCAGTAACATCAAGGTTCTGATGCCATACCTGCAGGAATACTCCGTGATACATTGTTATCTTGATAACGATGATGCAGGTGCAAAGACTGTAGAGAAGATAAAAGCTGCTTATCAGGATAAGGTGATAAATGAATCTCATCGATACGTCAACTACAAAGATGTTAATGATGTAATCAATGGTATCATCAAACCACCCAAATAGTGTGAAACTGCCATGACACTAACCAATCAGGAGGTTCTCTTTCGAGAGGGTCTCCTTTTTTTGTTTTATACGCCCTTTCGTTATTCTATAGTATGATTATTAAAATATTATCATACTTCTTTTATAATCTGTGTTAAGACTGAAACAGTTTTAGCTTTGTTTTTTCATTTATCGCACAAATATATGTTCCTTTGCACTGTTTTTGGGAAATACGCCGACTCGTCGGATGTAAGTTCCGAGTATGATAACAATAAAAATAACAAATAAAATTCAGATTGAAAATGTCAGGATTCGTAATTTTTGCGCTCGTCCTCACTTTTGTGTATGTAGTGTACTTTGCAGTAATGATCACATTAGACCTACATGGGAAGAAGGATGAAAAGAAAACAGAAGAAGAGACCTATGATGTAGGTGATTTGACCAATGAGGAACAGCCAGTTGCAATCGAAGAACGCAACGAGGGTCCTGACGAGGGTGACATGACCTTCACGGAGCAAATCACGGATGATGGACTCAGAGTTGTCAACCCGACAGGAAACGTGCCATATCCGCAACCTCCTTCAGATGAAGAGCTGTCGCAGCAACCACAGTCACATACCGTGACCAGTGAAGAACTCAATGAGAAAAACGACGAGATTTTGGAGCACATAGATCCAGTGCCACAATGCAGTTACCTCTCAGATGAGTTTATGCAGAATCTCAACAATAAGCACAACACCCGAAAAATAGAAAAGAAGA
>OHAY01002368.1_pt1 | contig 15123 bp, 11 predicted proteins | sample 1577191 | NCBI WGS metagenome assembly OHAY01 (sample SAMEA3541504, study PRJEB24748) | human gut metagenome | biome: human gut; feature: human-associated habitat; material: faeces | place: China | collected 2012 | reverse complement strand
CCTGACAAAAGGCCGCGCCAAAAAGACCGAGGAACAGGCCATGGATAACCTGTGGTTGGAACTGCCGTGGTGGTTTGACTGAAAAAAGGCCGTGATTTTATAAAAAGGACGGAAATCAGAGGAACAGATTAGGATTCCGTGCTCTGGTGGTCGATATCAAGAGACAAGCCGCCAACTTCACCGTGGATCGCCTTCATGTGGTAAGCGACATATTCGCGCGGATTGACACCGTAATTCTTTTTGAAGGAGCGGTAAAAGGCGTTATAATCAGAAAAACCGCATTTGGCCGGGATGGAAGAGATCGGTTCTTTTTTCATGAGCAGCCGTTTGGCTTCTAGCAGCCGTTGCTGGATGACATACTGGTAAAAGCTGATCTGCATATTCTGCTTGAACATGTGGGAAAAATTGTATTTATCGATGAAAAGCGCCTTTGCGACCGTGTCCAGTGAAAGATCGCCGCTGAGATTCAAATCGATATAATGCAGGGCGTTGCTCAGGACGCTTGGCTTCTGCGCCTTGGCAAAAACGTGCTCTCGATTATACAAGGAACGGTTGATGCCGATGAGGATGCGGAGGATATCGGCCATGCCCTCGCTGTGATAACACAGGCTTTCCTCCCGGTAAGCGTGGGTCAGGGCTTCAAACTGCCCGAAGCGGGCGCGGGAGCTGTCCACACTATCCCGAATCAAAAATGTTTTTGCATGACCCGGACGGAGAAAGTAATCGATGTCCGGGTCGATCTTTTTCATGGTATCAAAAGCCGGAGGACTGAGCCACAACACATACCGCTCGTAGGGGATCTCAAAGTCCCGGAAGATGGGATGGTGCATAATGGCAGGTGGGATGATCAACAGGTCTCCCGGCTTGAGCCGGAACATTTTGTCGTGGACAACATAATCCACATTTCCGCTGACAAAGAGAAAAATCTCATAGAATTCATGGTAATGAGAAGCGACTGGGGGATAGCTGGCGTCCTTGTAATGGTCGATCTCAAAATCCGGCTCGGCCATGTAATGTTTATCGGTTTTGATGACTTTCACAGAAAAATACCTCCAGTCACAAAATTCTTTTGGGCTAGTTCATCATAACACGATGTACCAATATATGCAATGTTTTGACCAATAAATGCCAACAATTTTGCAAAAAAGTCTGGATTATACCAAGAAATGCAAGGTTTTTGCCAAAAAAGGCCTGTACATTACAACGCGTTTGAGCTATTTTTTATTGACGGAAAGCCTGTTGCACATGGCAGAACGGAAATGGTAGGGAATGCGCAGCCTGAAGCCCTTTGCGGAAGGGATAAATTTCACTCTGACCGACAGGAGATCAAAACCGGTTTTGTACGAAGTCAATCAAACAAAGAAAACTGGAGATGTCAATCATGATAGGAACAAGACGTATTACTCGCCGCAGCTTTCTGGCTGCTGCAGGTCTTGCTGCCGTAGGCGCAAGCCTGTCGCTCACCGGATGCAGCGGCTCGGTTTCAGACGGCCTGAGCTCCAAGCATCTGCTGGTGGCACACAGCCACAGCGAAGCGCACCCGGTCAACGTTGGACTGCAGAAGATGACGGAAGTTGCTTCTGCTGAATCCGACCTGACGTTCAGCGTTTACCCCAATGGTCAGCTGGGCGACAACGCAGCAATGATCCAGCTGGTCAAGGCCGGTGTTCTGGATATTGCAAAGGTCTCCGCTTCCAGCATGGAGCAGTTCAACAGCGCATACGCCATCTTCTCGATGCCGTATGTGTTCGAGAGCACCGAGCAGTATTTTGCCGTTATGAACCAGAGCGAAGCGGTGCAGGAGATCTTCAAGAGCACCTACGATCAGGGCTTCTTTGCCATCGGCTGGTTCATACGACCCAATCTTACCATAAGTCAATCGCAAAGTAGAGTTGGCATCCGGATAAATGGCCTTTCCTTCCTTTTGCTTCAAGGCAAGCATACCTGCAACCCATGTTTTGTGTGCACGATTGTAAGCATTGGTTTCTGCCTTCATAGCCTCATCCGTAGCCTTATACCCTTCTTTTACAGACTTAGCATATTGCACCATCAGATCTTTCTTCAGTTTGTCAGCGCTCGGATTTTGCAAGAACGCAGCCAAAGCTTTAGAACTTCTAAAGATAGAACGATCGAAGCAAGCATCAACAAAAGCATCTGTACTGCCAGCAAACTGTCCGTCTATTACTTTAAAAATACTGATACGTTGTCCGGCAGGAATCAGTTGCGCATATAAAGCAAGCAATTGTTTAGACACCTTACGGTCGACTACCGTACTGTAATCCTTGTTAAAGAATTTCTTTCCCTGTTCCTGCAAAGCAGTAATGGCAGCCTTGATACCCTTCTTGTCATTCTTTTCCAAAGCTTCCAACAGCTTATCAGTATCAGGTATTTTAGAAAACTCTGTACCCAGCATCAAGGCTTCATAAATGGCCTGCTGATGATATACAGCGTCATGGCGTTTTGCAACAATCTGCTTGATACTTTCATAAGCCTGACGATAAGATTCATTTCCAGTTTCGTCGCCAAAAGCCAGAAGGCGTTTCTGCTCATCTTTCTTACGATCGAGTACCTTGAGCGATACAAGTCCTTCGTTCATACCGATGGCATTCTTCCAGTAATTGGCAGAAGAAGCATACTTGGCTGCATACTGGATACGTGTCTTAGCATCTTTTGCCATTTCCTCACCCAACACACGCAGACGAACTCCGCGCACGGTATCACGCATAAAGTTGGTAGTCTGCATACGTTCCTCCACTTCATCACTGATCATGTAACGCCAGTTACGTCCGGGGAATCCCATTACAAAAGTAAAATCACCTTCCTTAATGCCATTCATATTGATAGCAAGGTGCTTCTTGACTTTCAAAGGAACATTGTCTGCCGCAAAATTGGCTGGTTTACCATCTTTCGATGCATAAATACGGAAGATAGAAAAGTCACCACAATGACGCGGCCACATCCAGTTATCCGTATCAGCTCCAAACTTTCCGATAGAAGAAGGAGGAGCACCTACCATACGAATATCCTTATATACTGTCTTTACAAACAGATAATATTTATTAGCTCCGTAGAACGGTTTCAGTTCGAGAACAGTAAAATCGTCTGTCTTTATATTCTCTTTCTTGGCAAAACGTTTAGCCACAGTCGACAAGTATGAAGGAGAAAGATAATTCAATCCTTCAGGATCCTCATCCTTTTTTAACTGCTCCTGTACATAGTCGGTCACATCGAGGATGCGGTCGATAAACGTAATGGTCAGTCCTTCACAGGGAAGTTCCTGTTCACGGCTCATCGCCCAAAAACCATCCGTCAGATAATCGTGTTCCACAGCACTGTGCTGCTGAATATACTGATATCCGCAGTGATGATTGGTAAGCACCAGTCCCTCTGCAGAGATTACTTCGCCGGTACATCCTCCCCCAAAGTGTACAACAGCATCCTTCAGACTGATGCTGTCGGGACAATATACCTTATCTATACTGATATCCAAACCCAAATCCTGCATCACGGCAGCGTTCTGCTTCTTCAGGTCTGTCAGCATCCACATGCCCTCATCGGCATATCCGGCGAGAGAGCATGCGGCAAGCATAGAAAATAATATGGTTTTCTTCATTATTCTACGATAGTCATTTCGTCAATCAGGTTCTTGCAACCACCCAATTTTTCAACGATGAATAATACATAGCGAATATCTACAGCAATACAACGCTGGAGATTGTTGTCGAAATTAATATCACCCGAAAGTGATTCCCAGTTACCGTCGAATGCAGCACCAATCAGTTCACCATTACCATTCAACACCGGAGAACCAGAGTTACCACCGGTAATATCGTTGGTAGTAAGGAAGCAAGTCGGCATTTCACCGTTAGGCAATGCATAGCGACCGAAGTTCTTCGTAGCATACAACTCTTTCAGCTTAGCAGGAACGACAAATTCCAGATTGTTCGGATCTTCTTTTTCCATTACACCCTTCAGCGTAGTGTAATATTTATAATGGATACCATCCTTCGGATCGTAAGATTTTACGTTACCGTAAGTCAGACGGATAGTAAAGTTTGCATCCGGAGCTTTCGGAGTTGGAGCATACATTTCACACAAGCCACGTACATATGTCTTATGCAACAAATCGATATTGCCGCTTACTGCATCATACTTTTCATTCAGTTTCTTCGACAATTCATTTTTGCTAGAAGAATATTGTACTGCAAGGTCGTTTTCGATAGCTTTAACGGTAGGGTTGCTGATGAAAGCATTGAAGTTTTTATCATTAGAGAAAATGCTATTGTCATACAAAGCATCGATATAAGCATCATAATTGCCTTTATACTTTGTCTGGATAGTCTGATAGAATGCAGGCAAAGCATCAGCTGGTACACTCTTTGCATACAGCGGAATCAAGACTTTAGCTACCTTACGGTCTACTTCATGATCATAATCCTTGTTGTGTACATCGGCATATGCTTCTTTCAGGCTGCTGATAGCTTTTTCGATATCTTTCTTTTTGTTCTTCTGCAAAGCAGTTTTCAAATCGTTGAACAAAACGTATGTAGCGCCAAACTCGATACCACTTCTGAAAGTTTCACTGAAGTAAATCATCTGCTTGGTAATCGGAGTAGCCTTCTGAACATACTCGTCAATCTGGCTTACAACCTTAGCATAGTCGGCATTGTTCTGTTCTTTTGCAAACTGGGCAAACTTAGCTTCCTGTTCAGCCTTTGCTTCCAATACTTTATTGTCGACGATAGCCTTGTTCATACCGATAGAGTTTTTCCAGTAGTTGCTGGAAGAAGCGAACTTACTTGCATACTGGATACGTACCTTATCGCTGGCAGCCATTTCCTTACGCAATACGTTCTGACGTGCTTCACGAACTTCAATACGAGGAGTGTTTATTCCTTCCATACGCATTTTCACTTCACTTTCAGTCAGGTAACGGCTGGTGCTTCCCGGGAATCCCATAATCATAGCATAGTCGCCTTCCTGCAAACCTTTCAGCGAAATAGCAAGATGCTTCTTCACTTTCAAAGGTACATTGTCGGCACTATATTCAGCTGGGTTACCATCTTTATCGGCATAGATACGGAACATAGAGAAGTCACCTGTATGACGCGGCCACATCCAGTTGTCTGTTTCTCCACCGAATTTACCGATTGATGAAGGAGGAGCAGCTACCATACGCACATCGCTGTATGTCTTGATGAAGAACAGATAAAATCTGTTTCCTTCATAGAACGGAAGAGCTTCGGTAGAAATACCCGGTTTGTCCTTCAAATCACTATTCTTCAGTTCATCAGCAGCAAGCTTATCCAGATATTCTGCACCAAAAGAATTGATTTCAGTCACTTTTCCGTCTTTGATATCCTGGTTCACCTTGTCGGTTACATCTACAATTCGTTCTACAAACTTAAATGTCAACCCCGGAGTTGGAAGTTCTTCTGAACGGCTTTTTGCCCAAAATCCGTCAGTCAGGTAATCGTGTTCTACAGAGCTATGCTGCTGGATAGCATCGTAACCACAGTGGTGATTAGTAAGAATCAGTCCGTCTGGAGAAATAATTTCACCGGTACATCCTCGTCCGAATATACCAACAGCATCTTTCAGTGTTACGCTGTTCGGATTGTAAATATCGGCAATATCCATTTTCAAACCTTGTGCTTTCATACGGTCGGCAAGGTTCTGCTCCTTCATCAGCTGAAGAAGCCACATTCCTTCGTCGGCTTTCACCGGTGAAAAGGCAGCACAAATCAGTGCCAATGCTAATACTTTAAGTTTTTTCATTGTTATGATATTTAAAAATAATAATTGATATTTTTTCGTTGTCAGCAAATAGCCAGCAAAGATAGCGAAAAATACGTTTTGAGTAGCTTAATTCAGTAATAATCCTCTATTTAGTTTAATTTTTGATAATTTATTTTCACGTCATTTCTAAACGTTATACCTTTGCCGCAGAAATTTCTAAAGGCTTATTGCATGTACAGATTTTACTTTTTTCTCTTTTGTGCCATTATTTGCGCTTCGTGCGGAAAGAAATATAAAATAGAAGGTATTTCTTCTGTATCGAAACTGGATGGAAAAATGCTTTTCATAAAAGTGCCGTCCGGAGATAAGTTGGTAAATATAGACTCGGCTGAAGTGGTACACGGGATATTCAAGATGAAAGGAAAAGTCGACTCTACCGTAATTGCTTCTTTGTATATGGACGACGACTGCATCATGCCGGTTGTCATAGAGGAAGGAAATATCAGTATCAATATCGACAAAGCAGGTTTTTCTGTAAAAGGAACTCCGTTGAACGACAGTTTCAATGAGTTTATCATAAAGAAAACTTCGCTGGAAGATCGTGCGTATGAAGTGGAAAGAATGGAAAGCCGTATGATTATGGACGGCAAAGATCCTAAATTTATCCAAGAAGAGATGGAAAAACAGCGCACCGCGTTAGGAAACGACATGGACGACCTTGCCAAGACATTTATCCAGGAAAATTACAACAATGTATTGGGAACAGGAGTCTTTCTGATGCTATGCAACGGATTTCCTTATCCGGTATTGACTCCGATTATGGAGGAAATAATAAACGATGCTCCCGATTCTTTTAAAAACAATCCGATGATAAAGGAATATGTATCGGTTGCACGCAGCAACATGGACAAGCTGCAAGCCGTACAATAAAACTCTTTTTCCTTTAGAAGTTCGCCATCTTAGAGAATCAAATAAAAAAAGAAGGTATAATTTTACGGAAAACATCAGCATGTTTTCCGTTTTTTTGTACAAATTTCACCCAACATTTCATGTTGTTTTTTCGCAGATATTAAATCGTTCTGTTTCAAGCAATAACAAAGTTTGCCCCTTTCATCTGACGCTATCATTCAACAACAAGAATGATCCTTTGTTTAAGCGGAAATGAAAGGGGTAAACTTTTTATTACTGATCGGGATTCTCCATCTTACCTTTATATTTCTGAGGTAAATCTTTTTCGATAGCCTTATACGATTCAGCCATCAACATTTGCAGATTCTCTTCCCCCTTTTTTCCTAACGGATAAATAGGTTCGTGTATCGTCAGAGTCATCGGATGCCAATGCAAAAGCTTACCTGTGCGGGGAAGAATATCAAACGATCCGTCTATGGTAAGTGGAACAACAGGAAGTTGCAACTGGTCGGCAAGCAGAAAAGCTCCCTTCTTAAAGTTTGCCATATGTCCTGTAAACGTACGTGCTCCCTCAGGGAATACAACCAATGAAGTTCCTCCCTGCAATACTTTTTCCGCACTCTTTATTGTTTCGTACACCTTACGAGGGCTAGATTTGTCGACAAAAATAAAACCGGCAGATTCACACGCCTTACCAACGAACGGAAGTTTACGAAGGCTTTTCTTCATCATCCATTTGAAGTTACGCCCCAAAAATCCATAAACCAAAAAGATATCGAATGAACCTTGATGATTGGCAACGAATACATAGGATGTTTTCTTATCCAGGTGTTCATGCCCCTTGACTTTTACCGGAAGCAAAAACAAAAAACATGTAAGCTGTGACCACAATTTGCCCGGATAATATCCCCAGAAATGTCCGTTACCCAACCAACATCCCAACATGGTAGTCAAAGCAGTAAGTATAGTTGCCACCAGAAAAATCGGCAACCCGATACAGATTTGATAAATAATGTATAAGAATCTCATTGCTTGTTATAGTTTAGGAATTATTATTTTCTTCGTAAAGTAATGACTGTAATCTCTGGCCATGCTCCCAGCCTCATCGGAAAGAGTACATAACCTAGCCCGATATTGACATAAAGTCCCCGCTGGCCTTCCAGATACAGACCTTTATGCTCGGGATAAATAAACTGTGAAAATGAAAAGCCGAATAAGTTGATCTGCATATCGTGAGTATGTCCGGCAAGCATCAGTTGGATATCGGTATCCGGAAGAACGCTTCTTCTCCAGTGAGTTGGATCATGACTCAGCAAAACCTTGAACATACCTTCCGTGCCTTTCTGTGCCCGAGGTAAATCCCCACGATCGGGAAAAGGAGGTTTACCACTGTTCTCTACTCCTATTAAAGCGATAGAATCGTTTCCACGATGCAGTATCTGATGGTCATTCATAAGCATCTTCCAGCCCATCTGTTCCTGTCTTGCCAGAAGCGTATCAATATTAGCAAGACGGTCTGCTTCACTGTCCCACTGCACATACGTAGCATAATCGTGGTTTCCTAATACAGAAAATACCCCATCCTTTGCACGAAGTTTTGACAGAACAGGCATAAACTCCTTAATCTCATCGGCCCGACTATTTACCAGATCACCCGTAAACACGGCCAGATCAGACTGCTGTGCGTTACAGATTTCAACAGCCCGACGGAGTGCTTCCGCATTACCTTTCCAGCTTCCGGCATGTATGTCGGACAATTGAAGAATGCGATATCCGTCAAAAGACTCAGGTAAATCGGGTGAAGAAAAGACAACTTGCTTAACCTGGAAATATTCCTTTCCTTTAATTGCTCCGAAAAGCAGATAAGCAAGCGTGACAATTGCTACAACAGACGATACGGTTTTCCCAAACAACGGTATACGAAGAAACTTACGCAACACCTTCATCAGGATATCACATAATACAAAAACCAGTTTGGGAACAGCAACGCACAATGTAACAATAAGATAAATGCCAAAAGCATCGTGTAACGAATCATGTGCTACGATGAAAACAAGCAATACCATCAGCAACAAAACTGTGGGCAGCCAATATAATCTTTTTTGCCATTTATGCTGGATATACTTTATATATACCTTATATATATACCAGTCGGGCAACAGTAACAACACGATAAAAAACAACGAAACTCTCAGCAATATCATAATCCTATTATTGTTGCAGGTTAGCTACTAAGTATTTTCTGATTTCACTTACCTCACATCCTCGTCGGGCAGCATAATCGGCAAGCTGTTCTTCGTCTATCTTCCCCACAGAAAAATAACGAGATGCAGGATGGGCAAACATCAACCCACATACTGAAGCATGAGGCTGCATCATACCGTTTTCAGTGAGTTTGATACCGATACGCTTCATATCGAGCAGCTCATCCAATAAAAAACTGACCGATATATCAGGAAGAGACGGATATCCTACAGCAGGACGTATACCTTGATAATCCTCATTGAGCAATTGTTTCATGGTGAGATGTTCATCCTTGGCATACCCCCATACGCTTTTCCGGATAGTTTCATGCACCTTTTCGGCCGCAGCTTCTGCCAGACGCTCGCCCAAGGTTTTGACAAGCATCAATTTATAATCATCGCCCTCGAACGGTTGTTCCATATTCTCGTCGATGGTTGTAGCAAAAGCTCCTACCGTATCTGGTATCCCCGATGACAACGGACGCACGAAATCGCTCAAGCATAAAAACGGATCGTTCGGACGAACTCGCGTCTGCTGCCTCAATAGCGGAAAGCGAGTTCCTTCCAACAGCAGGTTATCACCATCCGAATTGGCATTCATGAGCCGGTAAATGGCATATACCTTATATTTTCCGTCCACACTGTTCAGCATACGGTTTGCCTCCTTATGAAGCTGCATAGCCTCGGCAGCTTTGGCCCTATCTTCCACGGGAAAAGAGGCAAGCCAGCTCGCTCTGCAAGCATCGCACCCATGAATATCTGCAATAGCCGCAAAACGAGGCTGAAATCCCCATGCATGAAAAAAATAAATCCAGTTAATATACTCTGTCAAATCGTGTATATCGTAAACTACTGTCGTAATGTCTGTCTGCATTTCTTATCGGTTAAAAGCAAGCGGCTCTCCTCGGTGAAGAGTATCCACCTTGCCGTCGCTGTAAACTAATGTTCCGTTTACAAATGTCTTTTCTACTTTCGCATGGAAGCGTCTTCCTTCCATCGGACTCCATCCACACTTGCTCAAAACACAATCTGACGTTACTTCCCATTCGCTATCCGGGTTAACCAGAACCAGGTCAGCTTTATATCCCGGACGGATATATCCACGCTTTTCTATTTGGAATAACTCAGCAGGAGCATGACACATCTTCTGTACCAGCTGCTCTACGGTCAAAACACCTTCATGTACAAGTTCCATAATGCTGACCAGAGAGAATTGCAGGCTCGGCATACCAGATACAGCCTTCAAAGCTCCTCCCTCTTTTTCTTTCAACAAATGAGGAGCATGGTCTGTACCAATGACATCAATGCGATTTGTTGTCAGAGCCCGGCGCAACATATCACGGTCGTTCTTTGTCTTAATACTTGGATTGCATTTAATGCGTGCTCCTAACGTTTTGTAGTCTTCATCGCAGAACATCAGATGTGAAACACATGCTTCCGAAGTTATCTTCTTTTCAGATATCGGTTTATCTTCGAAAAGTTCCAGCTCGCGTGCTGTACTGACATGGAGAATATGCAAGCGTGCTCCTGTTTCTTTAGCCAGCTGTACAGCCAACGAAGACGAACGCCAGCAAGCCTCTTCGCTTCGTATGCGAGGATGGAAGAGAATATCCACATCTTCTTCACCATACTTTGATTTTACAAGTTCCGTGTTCCATCGAATTATAGTCTGGTCTTCACAGTGAGCAGCAATCAGCATACCTGCTTCCGAAAAGATTTTCCGCAAGGATTCAATACGGTCAACAAGCATATTCCCTGTACTGGCTCCCATAAACAGTTTTACACCGCACACATGTTTCTTGTCCAGCTGCTGCAACAACTCCGTATTGTTATTGGTTGCTCCGAAATAAAACGAATAGTTTACGATACACTTGTTTGCAGCATCAGCAAACTTGTTTTCCAGAGCTTCCAGAGTTGTTGTCTGCGGATTACAGTTAGGCATATCCATAAACGAAGTTACTCCCCCTGCGGCCGCAGCCGCAGTTTCACTTGCCATGTCAGCCTTATGCGTCAATCCCGGATCACGAAAATGTACATGATCATCTATAACTCCAGGGATGAGGTAACAACCGCGGGCGTCAATTTCGGCATCGCAAGGTACAGAAGGGCGAACTTCTCCTTGTAGCACTTCACAGATAGTATCATCTTCAACAACAACAGAACCGGCAAATTTTAATCCTTCGTTTACAATCGTTGCGTTATAAATCCATGTACGTTTCATATTTACTTATTTTTTGGATAACTTTTAAACCAACTGTCCCATTTCAACCGTATCACTCCGAACACGGCCTCACCAAAAATACTGCTATTCATCTTAGAAGTTCCCAGCTCACGGTTGACGAAAATAACTGGAACTTCCACTACTTTAAAACCACACTTATAAGCAGTAAACTTCATTTCTATCTGAAAAGCATATCCCTTAAACCGAATATTGTCTAAAGGTATCGTTTCTAAAACCCTACGTTTATAACACTTGAATCCGGCCGTTGTATCATGCACAGGAATACCTGTTATAAACCGTACATATTTCGATGCGAAATATGACATCAATACACGTCCCATAGGCCAGTTCACCACATTTACACCACTTATATATCGTGAACCGATAGCAACATCAGCTCCTTCATCGTGGCAAGCCTTATACAAACGAGGCAAATCATTCGGATTATGACTGAAGTCAGCGTCCATCTCGAATATATAATCGTATTGATGTTGAATAGCCCATTTGAAACCTGCAATATACGCTGTGCCCAAGCCTAATTTTCCTTTTCTTTCTATCATGAAAAGGCGTTCTGGGAATTCAGCCTGCAATTTCCGTACAATATCAGCAGTACCATCGGGAGAATTATCTTCAACAATCAGAATATGAAAACATTTCTCTAAACCGAAAACTGCACGGATGATATTTTCGATATTTTCTTTTTCGTTATAAGTAGGGATAATAACGATACTGTCACTTGTCTGCATAACTTACTTTATTTTGTGACAAAGATAAATATATTTCAGGTCAAGCCCATGAGAAAACCGAGATTTTATGTACTTTTGTATTTCCGAACATAAAAACTATTAATCACTTATATCGGCATATGGAAAATTATATCGTATCGGCACGTAAATATCGTCCCGCAACATTCGATACTGTTGTAGGACAGCGCGCCCTGACGACCACCCTGAAAAATGCGATTGCCAATCAAAAACTGGCACATGCTTATCTGTTTTGCGGTCCACGAGGAGTCGGAAAAACAACATGTGCGCGAATATTTGCAAAGACAATCAACTGCCTGCATCCTACTGCCGATGGAGAAGCATGTAATGAATGTGAGTCATGCCGTGCTTTCAACGAACAGCGTTCGTATAACATTCATGAGCTGGATGCCGCATCCAATAACTCGGTAGAAGACATACGATCGCTGATCGAACAGGTACGCATCCCGCCACAAATTGGGAAATATAAAGTATATATCATCGACGAGGTACACATGCTTTCTCAGGCAGCTTTCAATGCCTTTCTGAAGACATTGGAAGAACCGCCTCATCATGCTATATTTATTCTTGCCACAACCGAAAAGCATAAAATTCTTCCTACCATTCTGAGTCGATGCCAGATATACGATTTCAATCGTATCAGTGTGAACGACACGGTAGAACACTTGGAAAATGTAGCCAGAAAAGAACATATTGAAGCAGAACCGGAGGCTCTGAACGTTATTGCACAGAAAGCTGACGGTGGTATGCGTGATGCCTTGTCTATTTTCGACCAGGTTGTAAGTTTTACCAATGGGCATATCACTTATCAAAGTGTAATAGAGAACTTGAATGTGCTGGATTATGAATATTACTTCAAACTGACGGATGCCTTTTTAGAGAACAGGGTTTCCGACTGCCTGCTTACATTCAACGAAGTTCTGAAAAAAGGCTTTGACGGCAACCATTTTATAACAGGATTAACTTCACATTTCCGCGACTTGCTGGTAAGTCGTGATGCTGAAACATTACAGTTATTGGAAGTAGGTGCATCCATACGCGACCGCTATCAGGCTCAGGCTCAGAAATGCAGCCCACAGTTCTTATATAAAGCCATGAAATTGTGTAACGACTGTGACCTGAATTACCGAGTAAGCAAAAACAAACGTCTGCTGGTAGAGTTGACCTTAATTCAACTTGCCCAGCTAACAGGCGACAATGATGTTCCTGGTGGGGGGCAAGGCCCTACAAAACAGACCTTAAAACCAGCCTTTAATCAGGGACCGCCATCTTCTTCATCCGCTCAGACCTCAAACAGCCAGCCTTATCCGCAGGCTACCCATGAGGTATCAGGAAACTACGGAAGTACAGCTCCCAAGCAGCCAGCAAAACCAGTTGCTCCCAATGTATCAGCTGCGGTACAGCAGCCAGCGGCTCCAACTACCAACGTTTCTGCTGCGGCACATCCCAGTCCGATACCTAAAGCAAATACAGAAAAGAAAATTCCTGTAATGAAAGCAGGAAGCATAGGTATATCAATCCGGCGACAAGCTGTCCAGCCACAAGCTGCAAACAACGGACCAGTAAATACAGCTGCAACTGTACCTGCATCCAGACACTCTTTCCACTGACTTTTGTGCGAAAGCCAGCCAAGAAAATAGGACCAGACAAGAAGCGTCACCGGATAGCAGCTGAAATAGATCGTATTGATCACACGCTCCGGCATGCTCAGCCCAAGCGCATAGAAGACAGGAGTTCCCTGGGTACAGAATACGCCATATGCCAGGAAGAAAAACAATAACGGATACGAAAAAGAAAACTTCATTTTCGAAACAGCACGATACAAAATGGGCGTGAGAAAAATCCATCCGGCAACCACCGGAAGGGAAGTGCAGCTGCAAAATGCATATGCCCCGTACACCAGTGAGAGAAAAATGGCTTTTACCGGGGAATTTGGCTCACCCGCAGCCAGCTGGCGCACAGCATTGCCCGGCGCTGAAATGCTGATGACAAAGGAAACCATCAGCGACGCAAACACCAGCGCCGCGGCAAGGGCTTCTTTTTTTCTCCGCTTCCAGGCCAGAAAACCAGTCAGCAGAAAAAGAAGAACTGCAGACATCAGCGCTGTCGAATAGTTTCCTCCGCCAATACAAAATGCAAGAGGCAGGCTCACCCCATACAAGCAAGCAGAAATCACTTTTCTTTTTCCTGTACCGGACAAAAGCAACAGGCTGAAAAGGAGGAGTGACAGAGAATAGAAAAACGTATAATACACGCCTCCGTTATACCAGAAAAATGCCTCTACCGGATCGTACACAAACAAAAACGATAAAAGAAGAAGCGTCAGCGTCACAACGCCCGACAGCAAGCGTTCACAGCGGAAAAGACGCCGCGAGATAACGTAAAACAACAACGCCGAACAGGACAGATAGGTAAAAATCAGCAAAAGCGGTCCGAAAAAATACCGGGACGTTCCAAACACAGCCGGCTGCAGATACATCAGAAAAACCGCCGCAAAACTCCCTTGCCAATTCTGATAGGTATCGCGCATTCCTTCCCACGCGGCGGAAAGGACAGCGCCAAAGGAGTGGGTTTCCTGCCATACATGCGCCGCCGTCACCCCATAGGAAAAATCATCCGCGCTGGGATAGGCGTAAAAAGAAATCACTGCGGCCGGAATCAGCGCAAGCAGAAAAAAAGCCAAAAGAAAAGCAAATACTCTGCGCTCTGTGATAAATTTTTCTTTCATCAGTTCTTTCGCCACCTTCTCTCTGACAGTCCTGGTTCCCATTGTATCAGATTTCTCTTTCCTGTCAAGAAAAGCGACCCGAAACGCACTTTGCACCCAGACATTTGTCAAACCTCAAACGGCTTGTATACAAACATACAAAAAAATCCGAATGCTGCTGCATTCGGATTTCTCTCTGGCTCCCCAAGTTGGACTCGAACCAACGACCCTGCGATTAACAGTCGCATGCTCTACCGGCTGAGCTATTGAGGAATATTTGTGTTGGCGTCTCCCTATTGTCCCAGGCCGCTTCCAGCCAAGTATCGTCGGCACCAGTGAGCTTAACTTCCGTGTTCGGGATGGGAACGGGTGGACCCTCACCGTAATCAACACCAACTTCGAAGCATTACCGCTTCGACTGCTGCTTCCTCAATCACCAGGGAAGCTTTCTTTGTTTGCCTTTCGGCTGGTGACCCGTGCGGGATTCGAACCCACGTTAACGGCGTGAGAGGCCGCTGTCTTAACCGCTTGACCAACGGG
>OHAY01002367.1_pt1 | contig 15128 bp, 14 predicted proteins | sample 1577191 | NCBI WGS metagenome assembly OHAY01 (sample SAMEA3541504, study PRJEB24748) | human gut metagenome | biome: human gut; feature: human-associated habitat; material: faeces | place: China | collected 2012 | reverse complement strand
TTTGTTGCTCAGGTACTTAAAAAAAATATTTTATAATAGTGTTGCGGAATTAAGGCTAACAAATATCAATAATCACATCCAATTTTTATTTTTTAATAGTAAACTGCTAAAAAGCAGCCTCACCTATACAACACGTCAAAATTGGATGCTAACACACGATGAGTGCTTACAAATAATTTATGAGTACATTAAAATATCAACACTTCACTTGCTTTTATTTGTATATCAGCATTATATTCGGAATATATTTGTATGCTATAAATATTCCTTTTATTCAATATATAGATGAAGCTTTGGCTGTAGGATTATTCCTTTTCTATTTGATAAACAGACATTATAAATCAAACGAATTTAGGAGTTTTCTTATAATAATAATCTTTTACACATTATATTCGATTTTTATAGGGATAACAAATATTAATGCAATCCTTATGGATGTAGTAATCCAAACAAAACCATTTATCACGTTTTATTGTGCTTCATTATTAGGATTACAATTATCGAATAAAGAAAAACTTGTTGTCAAAAATTTAATATTAACATTGTCTTTACTTACAATAATATTAACCCTGATAAATTACAATTTTGTCATGTCTAATCTATTCGGGCATCCATCTCGATACGGAACTTTCTTTACCTTGACTGGTTTTATTTATTATTATTGTTCAGACAGATCTAAAAAAGCATTAAGAAATACAGTTATTTTATGGATTTGTATATTAGCATGTATGAAAGTTAAATCTATAGGTTTTTTTGTAATAGCCTTTTTCTTGATTATCAATATAAAAAAGATATTTAAATCTTCTCACCTCAATTTTAAAACGATTTTTTCCATTCTATTAGCCTTTATTTTAATGATGATATTTGCATGGGAAAGATTCTCAAGCTTTTATATTGAAAATGGTATCGAAGCAAGCTCAGTAGAAGGAATGTATGCACGTCCAGCTTTATATTATACTGCATGGGAAATATTTAAAGATTATTTTCCGTTTGGAAGTGGTTTTGGTACATTTGCAAGTCATGCTTCTGCAGTGTATTATTCAAGACTTTATTATGATTATGGCATTTCTAATATTTTTGGTCTGCAACCAGATGATCCTGCTTTCATAAGTGATACATATTTCCCTGTTTTGGCACAGTTTGGTGTTATCGGAGCGTGTTTATTTTTCTTATTTATGTGGAAAAGGACAGGAGAATATTGGGAAATATATAAAAAAGGTGATACAAAAGAAATGATGGTAATGAAGTTTCTAATTTTAATCTATATTTTAATAGAGTCAACTTCAGATAGTACGCTTATTCAAAATAGAGGTGTTGTTATGATGTTTATTTTAGCATTATATCAAAATGAAAGTATAAGTAATGTTAACTGTAATCAGATTATAAAGAAAAAATTATAAGTCAATTTTGACATATTGCCTCAAACAATAAAAAAAATGATTTTTGCTTCTGTAACAAAAAAAATTAAAAGTATGTACAACAGCAGTGATTTTGAATTATTCAAGCAAGCGAGAGAAAAGGGAATTAATTTACTTTTCAGAGCGAAAGAATAATCAAGCATTAAAGGCTGTTCATCCGCTACAAGACGGAGCAATGCTACGGCAGGTATAGTACAAGGATACATAATATCAAAATCGAATCGGTACAAGTTAGAAAGAAAGGAGAATGTGGAATCCTGTCCTGCAAGAATGATGATAGACATCCATAGTGTAATAGGAACGGTAAAGTTTTACGGCAGTTCTGTCTGGAACTTCATCGGAACTTTTTCCAAAAAAATCTTTAATGAGTGCAGGGACTATGTTAATGTGGTTCCTGACAATATCACTTTGACTACAAGCCAATGTTAATTTCAAGACTGTTTTTTTTAACATAACTCGGTTAAGGGCACTGAAAAGTGCCCTTGCAAAGGGGTATGCCCTAAATTAATTGTATACTCAAGCCAATTTTTTTATAATAAAAAATGCATAGCTGCTATATTTTATCAACAAAACTAAAAAAATATGAACCTTCTTTTTGATTTAAAAGCAACTCAACCCAATACATCAGGGAAGCGTCATGGAGGCGGTCGCTATGGAGAAATAATATATTTCCGAATGATAGAGCGACATATAAAATTTGCATGTTTCTATGACTCTAAGCTTTGGTTAAATCCTGAAGTACATAAGCAGTGTCAACACTATAATATTCCCTTATACGATTTACAAAAGGAAAGTATTGAAGATATAATAAGAAATCACAACATAGATAGATTGTACTCATGCATTCCAGGGAAATTAGCAAAGCTCACTTGCTGTGAAGTTTACGGTACTGTTCATGGTTTGAGAGAATTTGAAACACCTTTTGATAACATATTCTACAAATATAAGTCCCCACTTAAAGAGAAAATTAAATTTACATTAAAAAAATTATTAGCCAAAAAATTTCATAGGAAAAAACATAATGATTATTTGAATACCTATATTAATACTCCATTTCATCTTATAACAGTTTCTGAACACTCTAAATATGCTTTTCTTTCTTTTTTCCCAGAATTAATAAATAAGGAGTTTCCAGTTTTTTATAGTCCCAATACATCATCCAAAGAAAAAGCTATAAAAATACCGAATAAAGAAAAGTATTTCTTTCTAGTAAGTGGTAATAGATGGGAAAAAAATAATTTGAGAGCAATTATGGCTTTCGACCGTCTGGCTGACTATAAATGTATGCAAGGCATACGTATGAAGGTGACAGGAACTAATGGTAACAATTTTCGATATAAAATTAAACATCCGGAACGATTTGATTTTTTAGGTTACGTTGATGATAATGAGTTAGAGTCTCTATATGCAAACGCTTATGTTTTTGTTTATCCCTCACTTAATGAAGGTTTTGGATATCCACCTCTTGAATCTATGAGATATGGAGTTCCAGTTATTGCTTCTCCTTATTCGTCCATGGCAGAAACCTGTGGATGTGGAGCCCTCTATTTTGATCCAACTTCAATTGAAGAAATCATGAATCGTATGATGATGATAGCAACTAATCAAGACATTTACAATGAGTTTGTTTTAAAAGCAACTCAGCAATATCAAAGAATCAGTGAACGCCAAAATAGAGATTTAGACTCCTTAATTGATTACATTTGTAAATAAAAATAACTATTAATTTACAAGTTGCATGCTTACAGTCGTACAAAAACACATAAAATATAGTTATAACCAATGTCAACAATGCGGTATATGCGAAGCCATATGCCCCAAAGGAGCAATATCATTCAAACTCTTAAAGAATGGGACTCACGAAGTTGTTGTAAATCAAGGTAATTGTATTCTTTGTAAAAAGTGTGTAAATATTTGTCCAGCCAATAAAGAAAGTAATTTTTATAATTACTTTGATCCTTTTCCTCAGAAACATTATTTCTTGGGGTATAATGCAAACAATAAAATAAGACGTGAGTCATCGTCTGGAGGTACATGCAAAACTCTGATTATAGAAGGATTAAGGTCTGGATATATAGACGGTGTATATTCATTACAGAAAACAGACTCTTACCCCTATGCGGGAGGAGAATTCTATACAAAAGAAAATATACCTGATTATAGTGACATTCCAAATTCTATTTACCATTCTGTTATGGCTTGCACCAATATTAGTAAAATCCAACGGTGTAATAGATTAATGATTGTAGGTACAGCTTGTCAACTAAGAGCTTTAACTCCAATTGTACAACAAAAATGCAAAGAATTGATAAAAGTATGCATATTTTGTAAACAGCAGAAAACATTAGATTCAACCCATTTTCTAGCAAAAATAATGGGAGAGAATATAGATGAGACCTTCACATTTAAAGCTCAATATCGAGGAAATGGGTGGCCGGGAATCGTCCAAATAAAGGGAGTTGAGCTGCCCTATTCCAGGGCAGCTCAACTCCCTTTTGGACGCCGATTGTGGACTGTGTCAGGATGTGACATATGTGGAGATTCATATGGTATAGAAGCAGGTGCTGATATTTCTCTCATGGATCCATGGAGCATAAGAAAAGAAAATAATTTAGGTGAAACCTTGATTACGGTACACTCAGAACAAGGATTACAATTATTACATACTACCCCCAATTTAATTCTTGAGGAAAAGAAGATTAACGAAGTTGAACCAGCATTATCCCTTAAAGATATTTGGAGAAAACAACAACTGGTTCCTTTTTTTAGAGGAGAAGCCACAGAGAGTAAAATCGCAAAGGCAGGAAAAGCAGAAATAAGACAACGTAATTTTTTACAGTTCGTTGCTGAAAAACTACCAAGAATGCCTATCATATTTTATAGAATTCTTTGTAAAATTCCAGATTTTAGAAATAAACTATTAGACTAATGGATATTAAAGTAATTACCCGTCATGCTCCTTCTAACTATGGTTCATTGTTACAATCTATTGCAACAATGAAGACAATAGAAAAGCTTGGACATAAATGTATCATAATCAATTATATTCGCAATGACGAAAGAGGATTAAAAGCAATTCTCACACCTTTGAATTATAAAAAAGAATGGAGCAAAAATTTATTGAAACGTATTGCCTATATCTTATTAAGATATCCAGAAGAATACAAAGCTGAAAGGAAGTTCAATACCATGCGTTCAAAGTATCTAAAACAGACTCAACGCTTTACTAATATCCAAGAACTTTCAAATTTAACGGCAGATATCTTTGTGACTGGTAGTGATCAAGTTTGGGGACCAACATTAAACGGAAAACATGATGAAGTTTATTTTTTATCATTTGTAAAAAATGGAAAGAAAATAGCCTATGCAGCCAGCTTCGGTAGAACAGATTTTACCCCTTCTACTATCACAGAATACAAGAAACTATTATCAACGTACGACAATATCGCTGTAAGGGAAGATTCCGCAGTACAATTACTGAAGGAAATGAATATAGGCTGTATGGGACAAGTTTTAGATCCTACATTATTACTAACTGGAAAAGAATGGGAAACATATATTTCCCCAAAAAACAATATCAAAGGTAAATATGTATTGGTTTATCAATTACATAATAACCCACTATTAAATGAGTATGCGATCAAATTTGCTGACCACGTTGGACTTCCATTATATCGTGTTTCTCCTACCTTCCATCAATTCAAAAGAGGCGGAAAATTTTTATATTTACCAAACTTAGATAATTTTCTTTCATACATAAAAAACTGTTCATATTTTATTACGGATTCATTCCATGGAACAGCATTTGCTATTAACTTTAACAAACAGTTCATCGAAATATTACCCAATAATAAAACAGGTAGCCGCAATCAAAGTATATTGAAATTAACTGGACTAGAGGATAGAATAATAACAAACTATAATGATTTCTCACTTTGTAAAAAAATCATTAACTATAATAGTGTTAATACAATACTTGAACAAGAACGGAGTAAATCATTAGATATATTAAAAGCAATGTTACATTAGAACTTAATTAGAAATGAAAATTCTATTAGCCAATAAATTCTATTACCGTCGTGGAGGTGATTGCATTTATATGCTTAATTTAGAGCAACTATTAAAATCACATGGTCATGATGTAGCCGTGTTTGCTATGGATTATCCGGAAAATATCGAAACACCTTGGAAACAGTATTTTCCACAAAACATGAGTAAACTAATGGCTTTTACACGTCCATTCGGTTCTGCTGAAGTGAAAGCTAAGTTTAATAAACTCTTAGATGATTTTAAGCCAGAAATTGTACATCTAAATAACATCCATACCCACTTATCTCCTATCATAGCTGAATTAGCGCACAACCGAGGAATAAAAGTAGTTTGGACACTTCATGATTATAAATTACTATGTCCGAGATATGACTGCCTACGCAATGGAGACGATATTTGTGAATTGTGCTTTAACGAAGACAAATCGTCATGTAAAACATATAAATGCATGAAAGGGTCAACGCTGGCATCTCTTATTGGATATAAAGAAGCTACAACATGGAACAGAAGAAGACTGGAAAAATGTACAGATGTATTTATATGCCCAAGTAAATTTATGGCGCAAAAAATGGCACAAGGTGGTTTTAACTCAAAAAAATTAGTATCTCTATGTAACTTTATCGACATAGATAAATGCAAAAAAGATACATATGAAAAAGAAAACTACTATTGTTATGTAGGCAGACTAAGTCATGAAAAAGGAGTAAAAACTCTTATTAAAGCAGCCCAAAAGCTACCTTATAAACTGGTTATAATTGGTGGCGGTCCACTAAGCGATGAACTTAAAAACGAAACAACAAATACCAACATCGAGTTTGTCGGATATAAACAATGGGATGAAATAAAGGAAATTGTCAGTAAAGCACGCTTCAGTGTTATACCGTCAGAATGGTACGAGAACAATCCACTTTCTGTTATTGAGGCACAATGCTTGGGTACGCCGGTACTGGGCGCACGTATTGGCGGAATACCTGAACTGATAGAAAATAACGTGACGGGTATGACCTTTGAAAGTCGCAATGTGAATGATCTGACAAGCAAATTGGAAGCCATGTGGCAACACACATTCGACTATAAAGAAATAGCTCTTACTTCACAAAAGAGATATAACAGCGAAAGCTATTATCAAAATATCCTGAAGATTTATCAGTAAATCGGATTTTCAGAAATGGATATACAATTATTTTTTTAGATTAAAACAATAAAAACAACAGATAGTATGGCAAACATGAATGTACCGTGTCCAACGGACGCAAGTATTATTCTAACGTATCGCTGCCCGATGCGTTGTGTGATGTGTAACATTTGGAAGAATCCTACGGATAAGAAAGAGGAGCTAAAAGCCTCTGACCTCCGTTCGCTTCCCAAATTAAAGTTCATAAACCTGACCGGTGGTGAACCTTTCATCCGTGAAGACCTGGATGAAATTGTAGAAGAGTGTTATAAGCATACTGACCGCATAGTAATATCTACATCGGGCTGGTTTCAGGATCGAGTAATAGCTTTAGCTAAGAAATTTCCTAACATTGGTATCCGCATATCTATTGAAGGACTTGCAGAGAAGAATGATGAACTTAGAGGTCGTCAAGGTACTTTTGACAAAGCCATCCAGACGTTGAAAACTCTTCAGAGTATGGGTTTGAAGGATATTGGTTTTGGTTGTACAGTGAGCAACTATAACTCGGGTGATATGCTCAAACTTTATCAACTCTCTCTGTCTATGGGATTGGAGTTTGCGACAGCTGCATTCCACAATTCTTATTATTTCCATAAGGGAGATAACGTTATCACCAATCATGATGAAGTGTGCGGAAACTTCAGGCAACTCATCGAGTGGCAGCTCAAGGAGAAGAGTCCGAAGAGCTGGTTCCGCGCTTGGTTTAACATGGGACTAATAAACTATATTGAAGGCAACCGCCGCATGTTGCCATGTGAGGCTGGTCTGGCTAACTTCTTTATTGACCCGTGGGGAGAGGTGATGCCGTGTAACGGTCTGGAAACACGAATGGATGACAAGAACGCCGAGAACAAGACGAAGCTAGACGGCGACGACATGAGCGTAGCTGAATATAATGAAAAGTTAGCTGCCGACCCTAACAATGTGTCCAACGACAAACTGAGACCAGCGGAAAGTGATACACCGAAGAGCTGGAGCATGGGTAACATACATGATGCTGACTTTATGACTATCTGGAACAGCGAGCAGGCTGCCAGAGTCCGTGCAAAAGTACGCAAATGTCCCAAGAATTGTTGGATGGTAGGAACGGCAAGTCCTGTAATGCACAAGTATATCAAGTATCCGCTGAAGTGGGCATTGAAGAACAAACTGCGCTCTATACAAGGCAAACCGGCTTGTCTGGACTTTAAATACTGCAACGTAGGACAAGATCCACAGCAGGGTGACTTGAACTTTGACAGATAATCATTATGAAAATAGTAGTAACCGGAACCCGAGGCATTCCCAATATAATGGGAGGAGTGGAAACCCATTGCGAAGAACTTTTTCCACGTATAGCTGCCAAAGGATATGATGTAACAGTTATCCGAAGAAAAAGCTATGTAAGGGATTCACTTACTGAATATAAAGGAGTCAAACTGATTGATATTGAAACTCCCAAGAAAAAATCTTTTGAGGCAATCATTCATACTTTTAAGGCTATTCTGAAAGCAAAGTCACTAAAAGCAGATATTGTACATATACATGCTATAGGTCCGGCTCTACTTACACCAATGGCCAGACTTTTAGGAATGAAAGTTGTTTTTACCCATCACGGACCAGACTATGACCGTGACAAATGGGGAAAAGCGGCCAAATTCATGTTAAAACTGGGAGAACGAATGGGAACGACATTCGCAAACGAAGTAATAGTAATCTCCAAAGTTATTGATAATATTCTGATCAAAAAGTATGGAAGAAAGGACTGCCATTTGGTTTACAATGGAGTTCCTGAGCCTGAAATTTGTGACTTTCCTGAATACTTTGAAGAGTTAGGAATAGAAAAAGGAAAATATATTTTAGGAATGTGTCGCTTCGTTCCAGAGAAAAATCTACATCATCTGGTAGAAGCTTTTTCTAAAATAGATACTAAAGGGTGTAAGTTAGTTCTTGCTGGAGATACAGACTTTGAAGATGATTATTCACGACAATTGAAAGCTACAGCCAAGAAACATGGAGTAATCCTTACTGGATTTATCAAAGGTAGAAAGCTACACTCTTTACTCACCTATACACGTTGCTTTGTCTTACCGTCTTCACATGAGGGGTTGCCTATAGCACTACTGGAAGCTATGAGTTATAAACTACCGGTTATAGTCAGTAGCATTCCTGCTAATTTGGAAGTCGGATTAAACAAAGACAACTATTTTCCTGTCGGTAATATCGATGCTTTAGCAAATAAGCTACAGCAAAATATCAACTTACCTTATGCTCATGTAAATTATGATATGTCTGCTTATAACTGGGATCATATTGCAGAACAAATAAGCCAGATTTACATCCATATGAAAGATTGATATATCATGTATCATTCATAGGTACATACCATCATTGCCAACCGCTATGATGCGTGTCTGGATGATGTGAAAGACAAAGTATATACGCGTGACATTTTCCGCAGGGACTAAAAAGCAAAAAACAATACAAAAACCAGCATGCAAAATCATATAGTTATTATGGCAGGCGGCATAGGAAGCCGTTTCTGGCCCATGAGTACATCCGAATATCCCAAACAGTTTATCGACGTAATGGGGGTAGGAAAATCGTTGATTCAGCTCACGGTGGAGCGTTTCAAGGATATCTGCCCGAAAGAGAATTTCTGGGTGGTGACATCGGAAAAGTATGTCGACATAGTAAAGGAACAGTTGCCGCAGATTCCGGCTCAGCATATTCTGGCAGAACCGGAAGCCAGGAATACAGCGCCGTGTATCGCGTATGCGTGCTGGAAGATCCGAAAGGAGTTTCCGCAGGCGAACATCGTGGTGACACCTTCGGATGCGCTGGTGATTGATACGGCGGAGTTTGCCCGCTGCATTGCCGTAGCACTGGAGAAAACAGCGGACTCGCAGGCTATCGTGACCTTGGGGATGAAGCCTACCCGACCGGAAACGGGCTACGGGTACATTGCTGCTCAGGGTGAAGCGGACGCAAAGGGTATCTGCAAGGTGGAAGCGTTTAAGGAGAAACCGGACGTGGAAACGGCAAAGGGGTATCTGGCTGCGGGAAATTACTTCTGGAACGCGGGGATATTTGTGTGGAACGCGGACACGATTACGAATGCCATACGCAGGTATGCGCCGCAGATTGCCGGAGTGATGGACGAGCTGGAGCCTGCCTTGTTTACGGACAAAGAGGCGGAGGAGCTGAAGCGACTCTTCCCTACTTGCGAGAAGATTTCCATCGACTATGCGGTGATGGAGAAGGCGGAGGATATCTTTGTGCTGCCGGCGGAGTTCGGATGGAGTGACCTGGGTAGCTGGGGTTCGCTGCGCACGTTGCTGCCGCAGGATGAAGCGGGCAATGCCAAGGTGGGCGGCCGGGTGGATATGTACAACTGCCGGAACTGTGTGGTGCATGCGGCAGAGCACAGACAGGTGGTGCTGGAGGGTCTGGAGGGCTACATCGTAGCGGAGAAGGACGGACGTCTGCTGGTGTGCCGCCTGAGTGAGGAGCAGCGCATCAAGGACTTTGCAGCGGGGAAGTAAACGGGAATCACCACGATTCCTGCTACTGAAAGATTTTGATTCTCCATTGTTTTTTTAATCCTTTTATCTTATTCATTAGGAAATAAAGAAAAAAATTTGTTCTTTTGTATTAGAACCAAATCCAAATATATGAATACTACAGTTTTTAATCCGGCTCAATTGCAAGTGCTTGAAATGATGTCGTTTGTGGATAGTCCTGAAGCATTAGCAGAACTTAAAAAGGCTATTTCTGACTATTTCGCCAAGCAAGCGCAAAAAGAAATTGACCGTTTGTGGGAGAATGGAGAATTAAATGAGGAAAAAGTCGATAAATTCTACCAACTACATGAACGTACTCCCTATAAATGAATATGAGAAACATTGTATTGGATACAAACTCACTGATTATTGCAATTTCAGCGAAGAATGACTGCCATAAAGTGTGGCAATCATTCTTGAATGGAGACTATACGTTATGTATAAGCAATGAAATCGTAGAAGAGTATCTGGAAGTCATGACTCGCAACATTAATAAGTATGTAGCCGAAACGATTATCTACACGATTCTTACTCGTGAAAATGTAAAGAAATTAACTCCTCACTACCGTTTTCATCTAATTACAGCAGACCAGGATGACAATAAGTTCGTAGACTGTGCCATAACAGCCAATGCGGAATATATCGTGACGGAGGATCACCATTTCAATGAACTTAAAAATATATCTTTCCCATCAGTTGCCATAATTAATTTGAAGGACTTCGCAAAAACATTGTAAGTCTAATGGTTGATTGTCGACGAATATATCAACTTGCATATTACTGATGATCGGCAGAACAGAATCTATCGGTAGTAGCGTAGTACTGAGTGAGGAGCAGCGCATCAAGGATTTTGCTGCGGGGAAGTAAACGGGAATCGCCACGGTACTCTATACGGAGGGTAGCGTGGCGATTTTTTTGTATTGGCTTGGCACTTTAAGGTTTATTTGTTTACTTTGTAAGTATCAACTACTAAATGCACTCAGTATGGAAAGCTATATTCGTTTTGACTGGGCTATGAAGCGCCTGTTGCGCAACAAGGCTAATTATGCGGTGCTGGAGGGATTGCTTACCACACTGCTGGAGGAAAAGGTGACCATCCAGAAGCTGCTGGAGAGTGAAAGCAACCAGGAGGATGAATTCGACAAGTATAACCGTGTGGATATGCTGGCGGAAAACTCGAAGGGAGAACTGGTGCTCATCGAGATTCAGAACAATAATGAGTATGCGTATTTCCAGCGGATGCTGTTTGGCGCTTCGAAGCTGGTAACAGAGTACATCAACCGCGGACAGGGATACGACAAGGTACGTAAGGTGTACAGCATCAACATCGTGTATTTCTCTCTGGGACACGGCAAGGATTTTGTATATCACGGAAAGACGGAGTTCGTGGGAATTCATGAAGGGGATGTGCTGGAACTGATTCCGTTTCAGAAACAGACATTCAAAGTGGACAAAGTGAGCCAGCTTTATCCGGAATATTATATACTGAAAGTAAATGATTTTAACCGGGTGGCAAAGACGCCGCTGGAAGAATGGATTTATTACCTGAATACGGGAAATGTGCCGGAGAATGCTACGGCGCCGGGACTGAATGCGGTGAAGGAACGGCTGAAGCTGGATCGCATGAGCCGGGAGGAGTTGAACGCGTATTACAAACACTTGGATAATATCGTGATTTTACGGGACAATATAGAAACGGAACGTGCGGAAGGTCGTGCGGAAGGTCGTGCAGAAGGTCGTGCAGAAGGTCGTGCAGAAGGTCGTGCAGAAGGTCGTGCAGAAACACAAACCGCTATCGCACGTAACCTGAAGTCGCTGGGCATGAGCAACGAACAGATTGCAGCAGCTACGGGACTGGCAGAGGAGGAAATAAACAAGCTGTAAACAAGTGCAAAAGTTATTTCATTTTTACATTAAAGAAAGCAGATGCGACTGAATATTACCCATATCAACAAAATAAAGAAAGCTGACATTATTCTAAATGGTTTGACTGTCATTGCCGGAAACAATGATTCGGGAAAGAGCACAGTAGGAAAGCTATTGTTTTCAGTCATTAAGTCACTCAGTAATGCTGACAGACTGAGCTCACAATCGCAGGACAGAATCATGAGATTGAACTGCGCAGCACTTTATATGTATGTAAAGCATACCGAGACAGAGTCGGGAGAAAAAATCAAAGGGGTGATTCTGCCGTCTACTGCTGCCGCTTTCCTGAAAGAGGTGGAATCTTTTGCGAATGACAAACGATGGGTCAGTCAGCTGAAAGATAAACTGGAAAAAATAAACATTGTACCGCAGCAAAGGGCTAAAATTATAAGAAGCATAGACCAACTGGTACAATTGGCTACCGAAAGCAGCAACTCCGAAAAAATGCTGGAACGGGCTTTCCAAAGTATCATAGGAGCCGAATTTCTTAATTCTATCTGTACATACAATACTGAAATGTCTGAAATTTGTTTTTCTGAAGAACAGGGGAAAGATATAACCATACAGATAAAAGAGAATAAGGTAACGGGGTTTAAATGTAAAACGGAAACTTTTGTCAAAGACGCTACGCTGGTAGAATCGCCACTGTATATTCATCTGATAGATATCCTGGCAAATGCACAAATGCCGGGAGGACATTATTTCAATATTGCCGGAAAGGATGTATTACGCCCGCTGATAAATTATCACATAAAGGATATGGCACAGAAACTGGATGCTTTCCGTTTCTCGCTGCCTGATAACGTCTACTCTCCTTTTATACAAAAGGCACAGACACTTACTGATAACATCACTGGCGGACATTTCTATTTTGACAATGCAAAACGAAACATGTACTGGAAAAAGGGAGAACAGAATTATGCACCGGTTAATGTTGCTTCCGGAATAAAGGCTTTCGGTGTCTTGCAGATGTTACTGGAAACGCAAGCGCTGGATGAAAGTAAAATTCTGATATGGGATGAACCGGAAAATCATCTGCATCCGGAATGGCAGATCAAATTCGCGTCTGTGCTGGTAGAACTTGCCAAAGCGGGAATCCCTATCTTAATAAGTTCACACAGTCCTTATTTCATACAGGCCGTGAGATATTTCGCTGATAAATTGTCGATGAATGACTTTGTAAATTATTATCTGGCAGAGGAAACAGAAGACGAACTGTGTGTGCTGGAAGATGTTACGGACGATTTGAACCGGATTTTTATGAAACTGGCACAGCCTATGAATGAAATTGTAAACCTTGGCTTGTAACTGCAATGAATATGACTCCTGAACATATTTACAAGCAGGTAATGACAAAAACAGGTGTCACACCATGCAGTCTATGTCAGTTGCATGTTCCTTGCCAGCACACACCTTCTTGCCTCTCTTTACAACAAACGCCTGTTATCAATCTGGATGAAGTGGAAACACAATGGCACAGTGCGCAGGGATGTGCTTCTTCTCCTTCGTCTGATGCTCTTTCGTATACGGAAAAGGTATTGTGCTTTGTTGAACTGAAAGGGTGGAAAGAGTTTTTGTCACATCAGCCAATTGCTCAAAAACCATTGGCTTCCGAAAAGGAAAAACAAGTACTTGAAAAAAGGATAACCAGACAGGCAGGAAAATATGACTTGCAACGCAAACTGCTGGAGAGTATAAAGTTATGTGAAGATATTACAACCTGTAACCTGAACACAGGGCAAATTCAGATTGCTTTTATTCTGATAACGGATGTAAATGTGGCAAGTAATCCTCTAAATGTACTAACACAGCAACTGAATATGCTGGCATTCACGACATCAAGCTGGGAAAAGGTTTGTACTTCGGCATTAAAAAAGCAACTGGATACACAGATTCGGGAACACAGAACTTATTTTATCGGTTGCAGAGATTTCGATGCGCTGATGTCGCAACTATAAAGTAGAATTTCATTTGACTTGTCTGATATTTTATATTAGCTTTGTAACAAAAGAGCATTTCCATGATGAAAAACTATACAATCGCTGTAGCGGGGACGGGCTATGTAGGTCTGTCTATCGCTACGTTGCTGGCGCAGCATCACCGGGTGGTGGCTGTGGACGTGATTCCTGAAAAGGTGGAGAAGATCAACAACCGTATCAGCCCGATTCAGGATGAGTATATCGAGAAGTATCTGGCGGAAAAGGAACTGAACCTGACGGCTACGCTCGACGGGGCTTCGGCTTACCGGGAGGCGAACTTTGTGGTGATTGCGGCTCCTACGAACTACGATCCGGTGAAGAATTATTTCGATACGTCGCACGTGGAGGAGGTGATCGACCTGGTGCTGGAGGTGAATCCGGATGCGGTGATGGTGATAAAGAGTACCATTCCTGTGGGTTACTGCCGGAGTCTGTATGTGAAGTATGCGGAGAAGTTCCGTACCTCTCCTGCCCTGGCGGGAAAGAAGTTCAACCTGCTGTTCTCGCCGGAGTTTCTGCGTGAGAGCAAGGCGCTGTACGACAATCTTTATCCGAGCCGCATCATCGTGGGATTCCCGAAACTGATAGCGGGACTGGATGAGGAGAACAGAGCCATCAAGGAAATCGCAGGTGAGCAGCTGGAGGAAAAAGCGCACGAGTTTGCGGCATTGCTTCAGGAAGGGGCTATCAAGCCGGACGTGGACACGCTGTTTATGGGTATGAAGGAGGCGGAAGCGGTGAAGCTGTTTGCCAATACGTATCTGGCGCTGCGTGTGTCGTACTTCAACGAGCTGGATACGTATGCGGAGGTGAAGGGACTGGATACGCAGGCTATCATCCAGGGTATCTGTCTGGATCCGCGCATCGGCTCGCATTATAACAATCCGTCGTTCGGCTACGGGGGCTACTGTCTGCCTAAGGATACAAAGCAGCTGCTGGCGAACTATCAGGATGTGCCGGAGAATCTGATTCAGGCGATTGTGGAGAGCAACCGCACGCGCAAGGATTTCATTGCGGACCAGGTGCTGAAGAAAGC
>OHAY01002364.1_pt1 | contig 15157 bp, 9 predicted proteins | sample 1577191 | NCBI WGS metagenome assembly OHAY01 (sample SAMEA3541504, study PRJEB24748) | human gut metagenome | biome: human gut; feature: human-associated habitat; material: faeces | place: China | collected 2012 | reverse complement strand
AAAAGTCAATTAGTGGTTGCGGCTATCGAGAACGGTACCGTAATCGACCATATACCAGCCGAAAAGACCTATCAGGTAGTAAATCTGCTCCAGTTGGAGAAGATGGAGACTCCTGTTACTATCGGCTACAACCTGCCAAGCAAGAAGATTGGCAAGAAGGGCATCATCAAGGTTGCCAACAAGTATTTTACCGATGAGGAAATCAACCGACTCTCTGTCGTTGCGCCTAACATCGGACTGAGTATCATCAAAGACTACGAAATCGTAGAGAAGAAGACCGTCAAGACTCCTGATACGCTGAAGGGCATCGTAAAGTGCAACAACCCTAAGTGCATCACCAACAACGAGCCTATGCAGACCCTCTTCCATACCGTAGACAAAGTGCTCGGTATCGTACGTTGCCACTACTGCGACAAAGAGCAGCAATTGGGCAAAGTAGAGCTCTGCAAGTAATAAAAACAGGTAGTTTATAACAAAAAGTAAGCAATATCACTCAAAATGTTACGATTTATTTGGTAGTTTGAGAGATATTGCTTATTTTTGCATCCGATTTCATTAAACATCAACCATAAAAAGTAAAGGGAAATGGTAAAAGATCAAGAGATTTTCGACTTAATCGAAAGAGAACATCAGCGCCAGCTGAAAGGTATGGAGCTTATCGCTTCTGAGAATTTCGTGAGTGACGAGGTGATGAACGCTATGGGTTCTTACCTTACTAACAAGTATGCCGAGGGACTGCCAGGCAAGCGTTATTATGGCGGATGCCAGGTAGTTGACATCGTAGAGAACCTCGCCATCGAGCGTGTAAAGAAGGTGTTCGGTGCTGAGTATGCCAACGTACAGCCTCACTCTGGTGCGCAGGCTAACGCTGCCGTTCTACTTGCCGTATTGAAGCCAGGCGATACCTTCATGGGCTTGAACCTCGACCACGGCGGCCACCTCTCTCATGGTAGCCACGTCAATACATCCGGTATTCTCTACAACCCTATCGGTTACAACCTGAACAAGGAGACTGGCCGTGTAGACTACGACGAGATGGAGAAGCTGGCTCTTGAGCACAAACCAAAACTGATTATCGGTGGTGGTAGCGCTTATAGCCGCGAGTGGGATTATGCCCGCATGCGCAAGATTGCCGATGAGGTAGGCGCTCTCCTCATGATTGATATGGCTCACCCTGCAGGTCTGATTGCAGCCGGTTTGCTCGACAACCCATTGAAGTATGCGCACATCGTTACTTCTACTACTCACAAGACCCTCCGTGGTCCTCGTGGCGGTATCATTTTGATGGGCAAAGATTTTGACAATCCATGGGGTTTGACTACCAAGAAGGGCGAGGTTAAGAAGATGAGCATGCTCTTGAATTCTGCCGTATTCCCAGGTCAGCAGGGTGGTCCGCTGGAGCACGTCATCGCTGCCAAGGCAGTAGCCTTCAATGAGAATCTGCAGCCTTCATGGAAGGAGTATGCAGCTCAGGTAAAGAAGAATGCAGCCGTACTCGCAGACGACCTCATCGGTCGCGGATTCGGTATTGTGAGCGGTGGTACAGATAACCACTCTATGCTCGTAGACCTCCGAAGTAAATATCCAGACCTTACAGGTAAAGTCGCTGAGAATGCGCTGGTTGCAGCCGACATCACAGTCAACAAGAACATGGTTCCATTCGACAGCCGTTCTGCCTTCCAGACATCAGGTATCCGCCTGGGTACAGCAGCCATGACCACACGTGGTGCCAAGGAAGACATGATGCATCTCATTGCCGAACTCATCGAGGAGGTTCTGAATGCTCCTGAGGACGAGAAGGTCATTGCCCGCGTTCGCGAAAAGGTGAATGCTACAATGAAGGATTACCCTCTCTTTGCATACTAATCGTTACGGATAAATATAATTACAAACTGCGGGCCTTCCGTCCGCAGTTTTTTGTTTCATTTAATAAATAATAAAGAAAAGAAAAAATTTATGAAAAAGATGAAAAGCCTACTGCTCATGGCACTTGCGTTGCTCCCTGCGAGCAAAACTTTAGCACAGACCAACGCCCAAGTTTTCTACGACTTCGGCAGTGACCGCAAGTTTGTTACCCTCACACTCGAAATGTTCAAGCAGGACAAATGGGGTAACACTTATTTCTTTGTAGACCACGACTTCAATTACGACAAGATGGACACCAACAGTCCAAACGTGGCACAGGGTGGTACCTACACAGAGATTTCACGTGCATTGAACTTCTGGCAGAACAGCCCAATGAAGAACTGGAGCCTCCACGTAGAGTATAATGGCGGTATCACCAAGAAATACCCTATCAACAATGCCTGGCTCTTCGGTGTGGAGTATTTCATGCACGACAAGAGTTTCAAGAACACCTTGACACTCCAGGCACTCTACAAGACTATCCGCAAGACCGACCAGAACGTACCAATGCAGTTTACTGCTGTTTGGGGATGCAAAGACATCTTTGGATTAAAGGGATTGAACTTTAGCGGTTTCGCAGATTTCTGGTGGGAGGACCACAGTTCTTTCCTGGATAAGGATGGCGACCCGAAGCTCGACAAGGATGGCAACATCGATTACAAAGCTGAGCACACCGTCTTCACTACTGAGCCACAGCTCTGGTACAACGTAGGCCAGCACTTCGGCTGCGAGAACCTGAGCGTAGGTAGCGAGGTAGAAATCAGCCACAACTTCGGCAGCAATGCCGGCTGGATGGTTCGCCCTTGCCTCGGTGTAAAGTGGGACTTCTAATTACGAATTTCTTAGCTGCGGAAAATTTTCAAAATGAATTTTTGAAAATTTTCCGCACTAATTCTTAACCACTTTATATTCTGTTTTTCAATAACTTACGTTACTTTTTTACTGTCAATCCACCATCAGAAATTCCTCCGATTCCGCCTTTTTTCTTATTGTACTGACGGGTTACACCGCTCAAGTTAACTCCGCCAACACCCTCGGATGTAGCGTTTACACTCTGGCAGTCAACCTTGGCTTTCACACTGCCCACGCCCTCGTTCTTGATAATCAGACTGCCGCCCTTAAACATTCCCAGATCAACAGAGCCTACGCCCTCATTATCCAGTTTCACACTTCCCATCTCAATCTTAGAGATTTTCACCGAGCCTACGCCTTCGTTATCAATGTTCATATCATCTCCAGCCACATCATCGATATTTACCGAGCCAACCCCCTCGTTGGTTACCTCCAGTTTGTTGGCAAGAATCTTCCCAATCTTGACAGAGCCTACACCCTCGTTATCGATTTTCAGGCGGTCGCTATTAATCGTCTTGGCATAGAATGAGCCCACGCCTTCCTGTGCAATCTTCACCAGGTCAGGACTGGTGATATAAATCTTGAGTCTATTCTTTTCAGAGTTACACGCGGCAGGCACTTTGAGCTTTCCGTTAAGTCCGATCTTCACCTCGCCGTCACGATAAACCACCTTGAGTTTCTCCTTGAGTTTCTGTACGAACTCAGCATCCTTGATGGCAGAGTAATCCAATCGAACGCTGCATTCATCGCCATTGTTCTGGGTATAATAAACGCTGGCAATCACATCCACGTCGATAGCCTTGAAAGGCTTCTCACTCAAATCATCCTGCGTAAAGTTGAGACTTCCCTTCATTTCACTGGCAGAAGATCCCATACTACAAGAACTCAAGCCCATTGGGGCAAAGAACAAAGCGGCAGCCACCGCCCAAATACATAATTTCTTCATATCATTTCTATTTTATGTTTCTAAATACGTGATATACCGAATACCTTTCTGTTTCGGAAATCTGATGGTTAGACGTAAGAAGATACATAAAGGTTGCAGGGAAAGAGAAAAAATGCAAAAAAAGTGCAACAGAAAGCTATTCTCACTGGAACAGTCTCCTGTTCTTACTGAAATAGCCTTCGTTAGTCACTGAAACAGTATTGTTTTCCTGGTTTACTGAACGACCGTAGAGAGTGATAACTTCTTTAACTTCCCTTAACTTTCCCAGATACGAAAGTTCAATCAAATATGCGTAACTTCAAGTTTTCTGCGTTAATATTTGTTTAAAAATCAGTTCTTTTTCGGTATCGTTAACTTCTTTTATCTGATAATTGTTTAACACAATATAAGACGGGATACCCTACCCCACTCGCTTTTCAAAGATTTCAGCGGTAAGAAAAGAGAAAAAATGGGACCCTAAAAAAATGGCACCTCTTTCGGAACCAAAAATAAACGCTTAAAATATGTAAAAACGGGCCAAACTCTTAAAATATGTTTATAAAAAGCGAAAAACACCCTTCACCACCCTTCACCCGTAACTATTTGACACATAAAACGTTAAATAAAAAGGTGAAGGGTGAAGGTTTGAAAACTCTTTTTTATATATACGCGCGGCAAGGGAAAAAATCAGTTTTTTCATTTTTCTGACTTTCCGGTTTTTCCAAAAATCCTTAAAAAAGAATATATATATAAGATTTAAAATATACCCTTCACCCTTCACCACGTCACCACAACACATATCCATCATCGTATTCCCAACATTTGTTTTCCTGGTTTATTCTTCGGAGATATTCTGCTATCTTTCGGAGATATTTTCGCATTCTTCGGAGATATTCTGCTATCTTTCGGAGTAATTTTCGGGTTAATGAGTTCAGAAATAGTTATCGTTTGACAAGCGGAAGAGCCTATTCGTTATTGCCCACAACAAACCAACCTAATGAGTATCAGAACAAAAAGTAGCGAATTAAGTTTATTTAACCTTAGAAAACTACTACTTATGAAATAATTTCATTAAATTTGCAGCGTCTAAGAGCCACTTGTGAGTGTATGCGAAATGATGATAGTCAAACCACCCTAAAAAAGCAACGAGCTTGAGGACAAAAATATAAGTAAATGGAATCAAACAAAAACTGAAAGTACAATTTAAACTAAAATAGATATGAAATTATTCAATTCTAAGCTTGCTGCCATCGGTTTGGCGGCATTCGTATTCGCATCATGTAGCGACAACACAAGTGATCCTACAGGAGGTTCATCTCCAGCTAAGGTAGATGCCACAACTCTCGACCTCACTAACAGCGGAGAGTCTCTGTTTTCTAGCGTCATCAACTACAAGAACACAACAGCTAATGCCCGTAAGTTCTTTGGTACAAGAGCAGCCAGTGACGCAAATTTCATAACTACATTCAACATGCCTGTGCAGAAGAATACCGACACCCAGGCTTATGGCAACTGCGACCTGAATGGCGGCAGATACTATCTGAAGAAGTCTGCAGGTGATTGTGACTTTACCAAGAACACCATCAAGAATGCAACTATCTTCGTTAACGGAGATGCCAAATTGCACTACTCTGCTACAACTTTCGAGAACACAACAATCGTTGTTGAGCAGGGCGGTTCTTTGATTTTTGAAGGCGAAGGCTCTATGATTAAGCCAGGCGTTACCGTCTATAACGAATTGGGTTATATCAAGACAAAAGATTCAACAAAAGACATCGTCATCGAGGGTAACCTCTATTCATCTTGGAGAGGTTTCAAGACCGGAAAAGACGAGAATGGCAACGATGTAACAATCAAGGAACTCAAATCTGGTTTAGGAAATACAGATAAGACGGATCCTACACAGAAGATTACCTTTAAGAACGGATCTAACGTTTGCATCATCGGTTCTATCCGTGGTACAGAAGTAAACGTTGAAGAAGGTGCCAACATATACGCATCAGCTCACGTTTGGAATGCTACTACTGTTAACATCAATGGTAACCTGCAAATCGGCGGTTTCCTGAAGACAGCAGATCTGAACCTCAACACAAATGGTTATCTGAAGGCTGGCGACAAGAGTGCCATCAAGGTTACCAATATATTGACCATGAATGCCGGTTCACAGATTGATGCTAACTACATCAATGTTACCTTGAACGAAAAGGATACCCACAAGAAGGTAACTAAGGTAGGTGAAGCACAGCTCATCCTGAAGGGTGCCTGCAAGATCAACATTGCGGACAAGGGTGTTATCAATGTTAACAAGCTTATCTCTTATAACGATGCAAAAGGCCAAATCAGCCTGGAAAAAGCTGGCGGTTTAGCTATTGTTAAGGCAGACGAGTTCCACAACGATGGTGCAGAAAACATCCAGGCATTCGATACTCCTGCAGAAGGTGCTACCTTCCTGTTCCAGTTCACAAAATGCTTTAATGGCGAGAACCAGCTTCCTACAGCAGAGGATCTTGACATCGCAGCATCATACCTCGACTATGACAAGGCTACCACTGGTGATTTGGTTAAGTTGAAGGATGCTGATAACAAGCAATATGGTTATGAATTGACTGCAACAACAGAGAACTTGAGCAACAAACCAAAACTGGATTTGTTTTCTGCAGCTGGAGTTACAGAGAATACCCTCTCTGCAACATCTATCCAGGCTGCTAACGACAAGTTGTATGTTACATACCACACCCAGGGCAATGATAAGAGTCATATGGGAGGCGGATTGGAAGTTGCTCATATCGACGGTAAGAACCTTATTCTCGATCAGGCTGTTTCAGCTCAGGGAGGATTGGATGTAAACTATGGCATGATTGACGGCAACCGCTTCTACGTTGCTGCTACATCTTACAAGGAAGGTGCTTTCTTGGGTTATGCAAATCTGTCAAATGGTCAGTTGAGCGACATCAAGCTTGTTACCTACCCTATCGACAAGACAAATCCAAACAATGGCATTGATGCCAATAGTGTAGTCAAGTATAAAGACAACTTCGTTTTGGCAACAAACAAGGGTTATCAGGTTTACAACTCTACATTCACCCTGCGTACTCCACACCTCACAACAAATGACGTGAAGTTCGTAGCTGTTGGCAATGACAAACTCTATGGTTTGGAAGCAAATGGTACAACTACAGGTACTGTCAACATCTTTAACAACATCAATCTGGAAAATCCTCAGAGCTATACCACAGAAGGTAAAGTGGGTGTTGTTGATGGTAAAAACACCATCGCTGTAGATGGTACAAACCTTTACGTATGCCAAGGTGACGGCGGACTTGTACGCTACGATGCAAATGGCAATCCTACAGTATTGTTCAATGCTCCTATAGGCGAAAGTAACAAGGTTATCGGTCGCGTAAACGGTGTTGCAGTAGATTCAAAATACATTTACGTAGCATGTGGCGGTTATGGACTCGTTGTATTGGACAAGACCAAGGCTAAGGGTGAGAACGTTGTAGCCCGTCGCCGTGCATTCTATGATGGCAAGGAGAGCTACAACTCAGCTAACTATGTAACCCTTTACAAGGATTATATCTGTGTAGCTTACGGCCGCAGCCGCGTTCAGATTTTCAAGTTGGTAAATACTAAGTAATCAACTAAATAAATCTGTTCTCCCGCACCTTAACCAACAGGTGTGGGAGAACAAACCTTTAAAGGCTAGAACAATAGCAAAAAGGTGAAAGCTAATTTATACACAAAAACGACAAAAGAAAGATTAACATGAAACATCATTTTACAAAACTTGTTACTTTCTCTTTCGCAGCAATGCTCCTGGCATCTTGTAGCGATTCTAATGACAACCCTTTCGTTCCAAACCCTGGTGAAGTCACAAAAAACATAATAGGTGAAGAAGTGACATCCATCACCGACCCTCAGGAATTAGCAGGTAGCGTTATCAACTACAAAGCGAAAGCAGCAACAAGAGCTGCCGGCGCAACTACAGCCAACCTAAGCGACGTTTATGAAATGCCTAGCTTGCCTAGCCATGACGGAGCTATCGAAGTCAAGAATAACGATGGATGTAAGGGTCTGGATGGTACCAAGACCTACATCATCAAAAAAGGCACAAAAATAAGCAGTGAGCTCAACATGAACGGAGCCACTCTGTTTATCGAAGGCGAACTGACTACAAAAAATCTATGGAATAATTCAGTCTGGATAAACAATGCCGCACAAAAAGGAAAAATCTACATCCTCAAAGGAGGAACATTACATATAGACAACAATAACACTGCTCTTTTCAATAATACAGGAGTATATTGCTACAATTATGGTGGAACTCTGAAAAAAGAGGGCAGCAACATGTATCTGGAACAAGGAGATGCCTACTTTACTACCGGAAACATTGAAGTAAAAAATGAACTAAAAGTTAAAGGATTGCTTTATGTGGGCGGCGATGCCACAGTAGGTAAACTGTCAACTGAGTCTGATGCCAAAATCAATATACAAGGCAATCTTCTTGGTACAGAAAAGCAGGATTTGTCCGTAGATGGATGCATCCTGAACATCAACGGAAAAGCAAAAGTCAACAAGCTGACAATTCAAGGTTCTACTCCAAAACTTTATGCTTGTTCATTTGAAGTGACAGACAAGATGGTTCTCAATTCAAATGGCGCTGAAGCGCACATCAACAATCTGAAGACAGGAGCTATCGACCAGTGTGCAGGAAGTAACATTTATCTGGTTAACAACAGCGTCATCGACTGTAAGGGTACTTACAAGAATGACAACAATGGCAACGACAGTAGAGTCATTCTTCAAGGAGACAATGCAAATGCCATCTTCAGAGCAGCAGAGGTGAAATACAACGGAAATAATGATGCCGGCAATATTCTTATTGCTCCGGGAACCTACGCATATTTCTCAACCTGCTATATCTTCCGAGCTAGCGGAAACGGAGGCGTTATCTATATGGACTGCGATAAGTTTACCAACAATGGAAATTCGGCAAATTATACTTATGCTCCAGGTCTTTCAGACAATACAAAGAGATATGATATGTATAATGACCCTGTTGTCAAAACATCATGTGACGGTACGACACCAGCCCCTACACCAACTCCAAACCCTGAACCAGGCAAGAAGATTGATGTGATTTCCGTGATTGATTATACAAATCATACTCACGACATCTCTGCAACATGTATTCAGCCATATAATGGCAAATTATACATGTCGTACCACACCAACGAAGAGAACCAGACAGATCCAAGCAAGAAGACTGGAGGTTGTATCGAAGTGTTTAAAACAGAAAACAACCAGACAACCATGTTGCAGTATCTGCAAGACAAGAAGGAACTCTACGACTTCAACCACCTTATGGTGGACGGCAAAGATGCAACAAAGTATGTATATATTGCCGGTCACTCAACCAATGGCGGTATGATGGGTAGAATTGCATTAGATAGCAACGGACTTCTCAACACAGAAGTTACGGACATCGACGAGACTACTACGTTAAACCCTCTCACCATCGTAGATTGGGAACATAAAGGTTTGGAAAAATCTGACGAGAACTGCATCGTAAGAGACGGAAACAAACTGATGGTGGCATCTACCAGAGGATACGGAGTATATGATGCAAACACGCTGGATTTAATCGGCAAGAAAGAAACGCCAGGCAAGGCTAAGCACATCGCACTGAACAACCAGTATATTGTTACACTCCACTACAACAACGAAGTAGAAAGTGACGATGAGGCTGTAAGTGGTACACTACAGGTCTTCCCATTAGGTGCCGACATTCTTACAGCAACACCAGCAAGAACCATCAACGTAAGCAGCATAGCTCCTAACGATGGTAAAAACACTATAGCTATCGATGGTAACCACATCTACGTTTGCCGAAGTGCCAAGGGATTGTCTTGCTACGATCTTACCACAGGTAAGGAAGTATGGAACTGGGGAGCTCCGCTCACTGCTAATACCAAAGTTCCACAGGGATATGCTAATGGTGTAACATACGATGCCAATTACATCTACCTGGCTTGCGGAAGTTATGGACTGGTAGTTCTTGACAAGAACAAAATGGAAGACGGCAAACCTGTAAAGGTTGTCAAAAAGAGAGCAGAAGCAGGAATGTCTGCCAACTATGTCACACTGGATGGAGGTTATATCTATGTGGCATATGGTAAGAGCCGACTCCGTGTCATGAAGCTCATTGATGGTGCCGCATCTGGAAATGATACCAATTATGGCACAAAGTAAGTGATTTATCAAATATAAGAAACACCAGATGAATGCAGCTGCAAAAGCTCGCAGCTGCATTCATCGTGTTTAATAACTCATTATGAAGCGAAAAATAATACTCTACTCAACTACAGCTCTGCTACTTCTCATGGCAGCACAAAGCGCTATGGCTCAGACGAAAGGCAAAAAGCCGAAAAGTTTCAGCCCTAAGATGCTCGTATATGAGAATCTGAATAACGATAATGTACTGAGACACTTTAAACAGCGCTTCGCACAACTCGACACTCTCATCAAAAACCCTATATGGGTGAAAGCACCAGTCATAGAACTGGGACTCAATAAACAGCATCACGCTGATATCAACAAGACCGACTCTCTGTTCTGGTCGAAAACTGCACATGAGCACCTAGCGCTCAATAGACACAACGGTCTGGAAGTGACCGGACAGGTTTATGCCCGACCTGACGCGTACTTCGATTCTGATGAAGACGATGCAAAAGAGGTATCAAAATATAAGATGAAGGTTCAAGCCGAACTGGGTTGGAACATCATCAACTCGAAGTTCTACCAAGGCAAAGAGAAAAGAACTAAGATTGCTCTTGCCAATGAACTCGACCGCTTGCAAATAAAAAAGCGCCAAACTGCAGACATCTATGAAAAGGCAGCAGATGAGCTGACCGAACAATATAATTTCTATATCGGTACTGTCATAGCACACAGACTGGACAACCTCGACATCATGAACGAAGCGTACCAGTTTATGCTGGAAAAAGACCGAATCAGCAACGACAAGATGCTGAAAGTGATGAACGATAAGCTGGAGGCTGAATACGACATCTCCGTGCTCTGCACAGACAGAGATATCAGCAACAAGCCTATCTACCGCATCAAACCAACCAAGATTGTGGTAGACACAACAGCCCTCTGGAACCATCTGAACCAGGAAAGTCTGGATGCACGCATCATGATGGTGAAAGAACAGATTGCTGACAACGACAGCAAGCTGACCAACTATTTAAGCACTACCCGACTCACACCATTCGCAAGATGGTCGAGCTACTGGCAGAGCAACAACAAGATTTCGAACAATGCCGACGTGGGCGTAAGATTCACCATTCCTATCTGGAACGAAACGCCACGCAAACGACAGGCACTGGAGACCCAGAAGGAAATCATACGCAGCAGCCGCGGTACCGATGTGAAGGAAATAAAACAGTCGGTAGGCATCCTGCTCAAGAAGATAGACAACCTGAACAAGGCTATAGCCACCGAGGCTTTCCATATAGACCAGACCGGCAAATATATCGAAATGCGGCGGTTTGCCTACAAGAACCAGAAGCAGGGATACAACTATCTGATGCGTATGGACGAATATACGGGACTTCTGGAAAGTATGGAACGAATGTATAAACTGATGCAGAACCGCGCCCTCGCTATCATCAATATCGAGAAAGCCGTGAGCATCTATGACAACAACAACATCTTCAAAGAAATAGAACTTTGAATGTAAGGAAACTAAAATATGAATGAATTCCAATATAATGGCACGCCACAAGAACAGGCGATGGCAGACTTGCTGAAGTCGCAGAGTCACCGCCTTGCCAGACAGCAGATCATCTTTGCTCTGATCTTCCTGCTGGTTATCGTGCTTGCCGCCTACTATATTGTCACCCGTATGATATGGGCAACCTTCGATGGTTATATAACCCTCGATGAAAACCGTATCAGTGCCGTTGACGACATCTATATCCTTAAGGTGAACAAAGAAATGGGTGAAGTGGTGCATAAGGGAGATACGCTCTACTCTTATGTACTGCTAGGTAACATTGTGAACCAATACGACCCGAACATTCTGCCTTCAGCCGTAAAGGAGACTCACGACATGGAGGTACAGGCTAAACTCGCCCAGCAGGAGATTCCGGTACTGCGTACCCGACTTGCCGAACTGAAAAAACAGAAAGCCTCTGAAAGTTCGGACATCTACTACGGTCTTACCGACAACACCAAGCGAAACGCACTGGATGCTGAGATAGCCGAGGTAGAAGAGGAATTGAGAAAGCAGGCTAACAAGGTGGAAATCTACGCACAGGCTAAGAACACCACCTATAACTTCATGAGCCGCAGAGGAGCCGGCAGAGCAAATGCTTCCATGCCTTACTCCAACACTAGCATCTACAACCCGGGACTTATACACTACTGCTGTGCACCAGCCGATGCTTACATCTCAAAAATCAATGTGAGCGACAAAACCCTGGTGTTCAAAAGCGAGGAGGTGATGGTTATCCAGCATACCGACTATGCAGACTGCCATCTGGGCGTAATCGCATACGTACCAAATGACATGGTAAAGTATATGGAAAGCCCTGACGATGCAGACATCATCATCAACAAAGACCTGGAACTGCAGGCTAAGTTGCAGATGGTAGGTCTGAGAGTAGAGGAAATACCAAAGCATCTGCAGAGTAACTTCTCGCATGATGCCAACGCAGTGGTTGCCGTCTTCACCCTGAACCCGAACCAGAGAGTACCGGCATGGGTAATGAGCAACAGACTGCCGGTAAGAATAAGAGTGAACAAGATTAGTGCCATGCTCGATCCGAAGCCACTGCCGATGTACACCATCCCAGTAGGCAAGAACGAAAACGTGAAGCGAAGCAACATGATTTCGAGCGACACCAATAATCATCAAGATAAAACGAAATAAAGAATGATTGGACTTAGAAGAAACAAACGTGGAGATATGGTGCTCACCATCGATAGCTATATAGATATCGACTCGACACCGGACATCCAGCCCGACTACTTCGATTGTATTTACATCAATACGAAGAGTGAGCGTGCGTTCCATGCTATACTGTATGGAGCCAGTCCAATCTTATCGTGGAAATGTAGCTACAAACCGATATTCGTCAATACGGCGTTATCGGGAAAGGAACAGATCATCGACTATATCATCGATGCCTATGTGAGCGACATGAACAATGAAAAGGTATACGAGATTATTGACAGAATCAAGATGGCAAGACAGAAGTTTGGTGTAAAAAGCGAAACAAGCCGTCCTACACAGCCTAACCAGCTCTTTGCCAATATTCTGAGATACCTGCTCTCAAGAGACCAGCGAATCATGGGACACCGACTGCTGGAGAAATCGTCTTTGGGATATATCAACCCAATCTTCGAGCACTATCACAGTATGGGTCTCTTCCATCTCAACGAGATGTTCATGTTCATCGACTCTATGGTGGAGTTTGGTTCACTGCGCATTCACCGTTTCCTGCTCAAGGAGCATCTCTGTCCGAAGTGCAACCACTCTCACCTGCTCTATACGGAGTGCTGTCCGAAGTGCGGAAGTTCGAACCTGAAGATTCAGAACATCATCCACCACTTCAGCTGCGCCAACGTATCGCCAGAGAGCAGCTACAATGTGGGCGGTATGCTCATCTGTCCGAAGTGTCACAAGAAACTGCGCCACATCGGTGTTGACTATGACAGACCAGCCGTGGTATATACCTGCAACGACTGCGAGAACTCATTTACCTCGCCTATCACCAAGTCAACCTGCTGCTACTGCCAGAGCACCTATCCGGTAAACGCCCTGGTGCCACGAGACGTTGTGGACTATGAGATAACGGAAGAAGGAATCAGAGCACTGACCAGTGGCAACATCATGTTCAACAACATGGTGAACATCTATGATAACTTCATGGAATATTATCTGCTGATAAACCGACTGCGACGCCAGCTGATGGAAACCTACCGCAAGGATGAACTCTCGGTCATGGTAGGCAAGATATGGATTATAGATGATAACAGGGATACCGTAAAGATAAAGGAAAGCATACAGGGCAAGCTCTGTAGAATCTTCTCCAATCACAAGGTGTCCTACAACAACAATATCTTCTACGTATCCTCTACCCTCTATGAGCAGGGAGAAACGGTGGAAGAGGCTCAGCAGAAATTGAGCAAGGAGATGTCGGTAGCCATCAGAAAGCTGGCCAACTCGATAGAACCGGACGAGATTATCTGCAGCATGCTGGAAACCAAGACGAAGACCATCGCCAACAACTATGACGAGTTCTTCAACAAACTGCAATATGTGGATATGACTCCAGACGACTACTGCCACTACTCAGAGGAACCTCTGATGAAGGAAGAAGAGAAAGAGGTGAAGCCGCAGGAAGAGCTGCTTGATACGGAGCCGAAGGAAGATGAAAACGACAAGATACAGAAGCGCATCGTACTCTACAAGAAACTCGTTGCCATCCTTGTCACCATCGCAGGTATACTCATAATCATGGCCCTCTTGGCGCTCACCGTGCTGAGATAAACCATCAAGAAGAAAGGGAAAAGCGTATGTTTAGCATAGCAGAACATCTGAACGATTTCTTCGACTGGATCAGCACGCTATCGTTTAGCAGTATCGTGAATACCTACTGGTTCCTCTTCTTCATCGAGATGCCAAGATATTATATCCTGGAATATCTCGTAATCGGAAACCGACTGATGAAGAGAAACCGGATAGATAAAGAGAAAGAATATGCCAAGTTCTTCCTGTACCGCGAGAATCCACTCGTAAGCATCCTCGTACCGGGAAAGAATGAAGGCAAACATATATTCAAAATGGTGAACTCGCTGGCTGAGCAAACCTACCGGAACTACGAAATCATAGTGGTAGACGACGGAAGTGATGATGACACCAAACTGATTTGTAACGACCTCTACCGAGCCGGGTATATCACCCACTACCTGAGGTTGGATACAAGAGGCGGTAAAGCTGCCGCCAGCAACTATGGAGCCCAGATGGCAAGAGGCAAATACATCGTATGTCTGGATGCCGACTCTTCTCTAGACCGTGATGCACTGGAGAAGATTCTACTCCCCTTCTACATCGACGGAATGGTAAAGGGCGTAGGAGGATGTGTGAAAGTGCGCAACTACAAGGAAACCATCTGCTCATCGCTGCAGGCTTTCGAATACCTGAAGCGAATACAGGTGGGACGTATCGTAACCAGCGAACTGGGTATCTATCACATCATCTCGGGAGCATTCGGAGCCTTCGAAAGAAAGACGCTGAAGGAAGTGGGCTATTGGGACATAGGACCGGGACTGGACGGTGACCTGACACAGAAGATCCGCAAAGCCGGATATAAAGTGAAATTTGCCGAAGATGCCATCTGCATGACCAATGTGCCTACCAAATGGTATAAGCTGTATCATCAGCGCATCAGATGGTCGCGCTCG
>OHAY01002362.1_pt1 | contig 15158 bp, 13 predicted proteins | sample 1577191 | NCBI WGS metagenome assembly OHAY01 (sample SAMEA3541504, study PRJEB24748) | human gut metagenome | biome: human gut; feature: human-associated habitat; material: faeces | place: China | collected 2012 | reverse complement strand
GGGTCACGGACCGGGGCCGCCCGGCGGCGAAGAACCTGCGGGTGCAGCCGGGCCAGGTGCTGGAGGTGCAGCTGCCGGAGCCGGAGGAGCCGGAGGCCCGGCCCCAGAATATCCCCCTGGACGTGGTGTATGAGGACCGGGACGTCATCGTGGTGAACAAGCCCACGGGCATGGTGGTGCACCCGGCCCCTGGGCACCCGGATGGCACCCTGGTCAACGCCCTGCTGTATCACTGCGGGGAGAGCCTGTCCGGCATCGGGGGGCAGAAGCGTCCCGGCATCGTCCACCGCATTGACCGGGACACCAGCGGCCTGATCATCGCCGCCAAAAACGATGCCGCCCATCTGGCCTTAGCGGCCCAGCTGGCGGACCACACCCTGGCCCGGACCTACGAGTGTCTGGCGGTGGGGAATTTCCGGGAGGACAGCGGCACCGTGGACGCCCCCATCGGCCGCCATCCGGTGGACCGCAAGCGCATGGCGGTGGTGCGGCAGGGGGGCCGGGAGGCCGTGACCCACTGGGAGGTCATCGCCCGGTATCCCGGCGTCACCCATCTGCGCTGCCGTCTGGAAACCGGCCGCACCCACCAGATCCGGGTCCATCTGGCCTACATCGGCCACCCCATCCTGGGGGACACGGTGTACGGGGCCAAAAAGCCCGTGGCCGGGCTGACGGGCCAGTGCCTCCACGCGGTGGGCCTGCGGTTCATCCACCCCCGCACCGGGGAGCCGGTGGAGCTGACCTGCCCCCTGCCGGAGGAGTTCGTGCGCATGCTGGAAAAGCTCCGGCGGAATATGTAAAATGAGGATGTGCCTATGATCGGCTTTTATGACTATACGGTGCTGGCCACCTACGCCGCCACGGCCCTGGGGGTGACGGGTATGTTCCAGGCGGTGGAGGGGCGGCACCTGACCGCTGTGTTCTGCCTGCTGGCGGCGGGACTGCTGGACTGCTTCGATGGCCGCATTGCCCGCACCAAAAAGGACCGCAGCCATCAGCAGCAGTCCTTCGGCATCCAGATTGACTCACTCAACGACGTGCTGTGCTTCGGAGCGCTGCCGTCGGTGGCGGGCTACTGCGCCTGGAGCCGGTGGAGCGATGCCCCAACTCCGGTATGGTATGGGGCGGCGCTGTGCGTGTTCACCCTGGCGGGACTGATCCGGCTGGCGTATTTCAACGTCACCGAGGAGGAGCGCCAGCAGACGGAGGGCGGCGGGCGGAAATACTATCTGGGCCTGCCCATCACAGCCAGTGCCCTGGTCTTTCCGCTGTTTTACCTGCTGGGCCTGCTGCTGCCCGGCGGGCCGTATATCCTGGCGGCAGGAATGCTGCTGGCGGCGCTGTATGTGACCCCGCTGCGCATTCCCAAGCCCGGCCTTGCCGCCATCTGCCTTCTTTCGGCGGTGGGGGCTCTGGAGCTGGCGGGGCTGATCCTGGCCGCTCTGGGGCGGCTGTGACCGGAAGGTCCCCTGTCCATATTTGACCAATTTGTGAATTTTTGAAATTTTTCCAAAATCCCCCTTGCAAAATCCAAATAGTGTGGTATGATAATCAGCGTTAGCACTCCAGGAAGTCGAGTGCTAACGCTGAACTCGTTTATTATGTAAAGATATAAGGAGGAACCAACCATGAAACTGACACCGCTTGCTGATCGCGTCGTGTTGAAGATGACGGAGGCGGAGGAGACCACCAAGGGCGGCATCATCCTCACCGGCTCTGCCAAGGAGAAGCCCTCTGTGGCGGAGGTGATCTCCGTGGGCCCCGGCGGCGTTGTGGACGGCAAGACCGTTACCATGACCGTCAAGCCCGGCGACAAGGTCATCACCGACAAGTATGCCGGCACCAAGGTCACCCTGGAGGACGTGGAGTATATCATCGTCAAGCAGGCTGACATCCTGGCTATCGTTGAATAAAAAATTCGCTGTCTGTTTTAATTAGGAGGCAATATTATGGCTAAGATTATCAAGCGCGGCGAGGAAGCCCGCAAAGCTCTGGAGTCCGGCGTCAATCAGCTGGCCGATACTGTAAAGATCACCCTGGGCCCCAAGGGCCGCAACGTGGTGCTGGATAAGAAGTTCGGCACGCCCCTGATCACCAACGACGGCGTATCCATCGCCAAGGAGATCGAGCTGGACGATCCGTTTGAGAACATGGGCGCTCAGCTGGTGCGTGAGGTATCCACCAAGACCAACGACGTGGCCGGCGACGGTACCACCACCGCCACCCTGCTGGCCCAGGCCATGATCCGCGAGGGTCTGAAGAACCTGGCTGCCGGCGCCAACCCCATCGTCATGAAGAAGGGCATGGCCAAGGCCGTGGACGCCGCCGTGGCCGCCATCCGCCAGCAGAGCCAGAAGGTCAACGGCACCGACGACATCGCCCGCGTGGGCACCGTCTCCTCCGGCGACGCCTTCATCGGCAAGCTCATCGCCGAGGCCATGGAGAAGGTCTCCGCCGACGGCGTCATCACCATTGAGGAGTCCAAGACTGCCGAGACCTACTCCGAGGTGGTGGAGGGCATGATGTTCGACCGGGGCTATATCACCCCCTACATGGTCACCGACACCGACAAGATGGAAGCCCTCATCGACGATGCGTATATCCTCATCACCGACAAGAAGATTTCCGTGATCTCCGACATTCTGCCTCTGCTGGAGCAGCTGGTCCAGGCCGGCAAGAAGCTGTTCATCATCGCCGAGGATGTGGAGGGCGAGGCTCTGAGCACCCTGATCGTCAACCGTCTGCGGGGCACCCTGAATGTGGTGTGCGTCAAGGCCCCCGGCTTTGGCGACCGCCGCAAGGAGATGCTCCAGGATATTGCCATCCTCACCGGCGGCCAGGTCATCAGCGAGGAGCTGGGCCTGACCCTGAAGGATGCCACCGTGGATATGCTGGGCCGTGCCCGCCAGGTGAAGGTCACCAAGGAGAACACCATCATCGTCGACGGCATGGGCGACAAGCAGGCCATTGCCGACCGCGTGGCCCAGATCCGCGCCCAGATCGGCAACACCACCAGCGAGTATGACCGCGAGAAGCTCCAGGAGCGGCTGGCCAAGATGGCCGGCGGCGTGGCCGTCATCAAGGTGGGTGCTGCTACCGAGACCGAGATGAAGGAGAAGAAGCTCCGCATCGAGGACGCCCTGAACGCCACCAAGGCTGCCGTGGAGGAAGGCATTGTGGCCGGCGGCGGCACCATCTTTGTCAACGTGATCCCCGCTGTCACCGCCCTGCTGGCCGACGTCGAGGGCGACGAAAAGACCGGCGTGCAGATCGTGGCCAAGGCTCTGGAGGAGCCCATCCGCCAGATCGCTGCCAACGCTGGCCTGGACGGCTCCGTGATCCTGGAGAAGGTCCGCACCTCCGGCAAGAACGGCTACGGCTTCGACGCCTACAAGGAGGAGTACTGCGACATGATCGCCAGCGGCATCGTGGATCCCGCCAAGGTCACCCGTTCCGCTCTGGAGAACGCCGCCAGCGTCTCCGGCATGGTGCTGACCACCGAGTCCCTGGTGGCCGATAAGCCCCAGCCCGCAGCTCCCGCAGCCCCCGCACCCGACATGGGCGGCATGGGCGGCATGTATTAATCCCCCCGCAAGGGCATAACCGCATAACAAAAACCGGCGCCTGCATAGCAGGCGCCGGTTTTCAGCTTGTCAAAAACGGCTTTTTGACAAGACGAGGACTATATCGCAGCAGTCTTTTCCCCGGTTGGCAAGGGTGAACGGGCAATTTTTTCTCCGGCGTCGACTATTCCCGGCCCGGCAGAATGGGAAAGCGCAGGACGATGCAGAAGCGGCCGTCCTCCGTTCCGTGGGAGACGCTGCCCCCCAGGGCGCTCATGACATCCTCGCAGATCACCAGGCCATAGCCGCTGTCACCGGCGGCGGTTTTGACGGTTTTGCGCAGGACGGCGTTGCTCTCCCGCAGCACCAGGAAGCCCTCCTCCACAGACGCCGTAAGCTCCACGGACTGGCTGGGGGAGCCGTGCTTGACGATGTTGGCGCATATGTTGTCGATCAGGCGCATCAGCAGGGTGATGTTGGCCCGCATGCGGAAGGGCCCGCCGGTCCGGTCGGCGTAGTCCAGGCGGAAGCGGTTGCTGGTGAGGAAATTGTTGATGCTGGAGGACACCTGGGCCAGCAGTTCCTGGCCGTTGTAGGTATCCAGAGGTAGGGTCCGGCAGTTCTCCTCGAAGGCGAACAGGTCGTCGGTCAGACGGCGGATGTGGTTGGTTTTTTCCAGGGCCCGGTCGATGAACAGCGCGGCGCTCTCAGGGCTGCCGGCATAGCCCTTGGACAGCAGCTCCAGATACCCGATGACCACCGTCAGCGGGGTGCGGATATCGTGGGCAATGGACTTGACGAACTGCTCCTTCTGCTTGAGCTTGGCGTCCTCCGTCAGCAGCAGCAGCTGGATGGTGTCCCCCAGGTGGTTGATGTTGGCGGCCAGGGTGGACAGCTCCGTGCTGCCCCGGATGGGGATCTGGCGGCTGAAGTTCTTGCTGCACAGGGAGGATACGTTCTGCTCCATCTCCTCGATGTACCGGATGTGCTTCTGAAACAGGAGATAGAACCCCGCCACAAAGGAGATCAGGAACAGCCCGGCGCATATGCCCTTGCGCATGGAGGTATAGGCCTGGTCGAAATAGCCGCTGAAATACACCTTGCAGGTTTCGTCCGCCAGCCGGAGGCGATATTCATAGGTGGGCAGGACCTTGGAGCCCCAATAGAAGTGCTCCTGGTCCTCCTCGGTATAGGTCATGTTATAGGACACGAAGGAGTTGTAGCACAGGGCCTCGTTCTGGCGGATGACCATCAGGGAGACGTAGTGATACCGGTCATTCCACTGGGTGAAGGGCTTGCCGTCGGTGCTGACCAGGTGATTCTCATCCGCAAAGCGCTGCAGGTCCTGAAAATGCCGGTCCGACAGGCGGCGGAACACCGCAGGCTCCGTGGCATACTGCTGGAAGAAGCGGGTCAGCGCCGCGTTGGCTCCGGCGTATATGGCGGCGCTGACGGCCACGGCCAGCAGGATCTCCAGAACGATCCGGGTGCTGAGCCGGTGAAACAGCTTAGTCAATGTAGTACCCCTTTCCCCATGCGGTTTTCAGAATGGTGGGATGCTTGCAGTCCGCCTCGATCTTGTGCCGGAGCTTGAAGATGTGCACCATGACGATGTTGTTGGCAGCATAGCTGTACGGCTCGGTCCAGATGGCCTCATAGATATCCTGAATGGACAGCACCTGGCCCCGGTGCTTGAGAAACAGGTGCAGGATTTCATACTCCGTATAGGACAGCCGGATGGCCCGGCCGTTCACCGTGACCTTGTTGTCCATGCCCAGCACCAGGCGCTCCCGCTCCGGCTCGGCCCGGTCGGCCCCCTGATAGACCCGGTACCGCCGCAGCAGGGACCTGACCCGGGCGGTAAGCTCCGCCGCCGAAAAGGGCTTGCACAGATAGTCATCGCCTCCGGCCATCAGGGCCGCCACCTTCTCCGAGTCGCCGGACATGGCCGAAAGAAACAGGATCGGGACATAGCTGCTCTCCCGGATTCTGTGGCAGACCTCGAAGCCGTTCATGCCGTCCATCATGATGTCCAGAATGATCAGCTCCACCGTCTCGTCCAGGCTGGCCAGGGCCTGGGTGCCGCTGTATGCGGTGCAGGTCTCGAAGCCCTCCCCCTCCAGCAGGATCCGGATGATCTGGGTGATGTCCCTGTCGTCGTCGATAATCAGTATTTTCCCCGCCATAGTCCAATCTTCTCCAAAAGTCTTGATGGTTTATTATCCCACAGGCCGCCGCCGGAACCGCCGGACGGTAAGAATTTTAAGATTTCAAGGAAATTCATTATAATTCTTACAGATTGCATGATTTTCCAGCAGATTGCCTTATAATAACCAGTATAGACCCTATACTCCGCAATATCAACCAGAAATCGAGGAGGAAACATGAGAAAGAGCAAAGTTTTGACCAAGGCTTTGGCGGCCATCCTGTGTATCGCGATGCTCATCCCCATGGCGGTCACCGTGGGCGCCGCCGAAACCGGCAGCGAGCCCCAGGCCACCATCAGCGTCAGCACCAAGCGGCTGTCCATGACGGATCAGCGGGAGGTGGCCCTGTCCTTCAACCTGGGCTATAAGCCCGAGGCGGCCAACCTGGAGTGGTCCTTCGGCGACCAGCCCTTCAGCCAGTGGCTGAACTGGGAGGGGGACGACGGCGAGCCGGTGTTCACCGTGAAGGACCTGACCATTGCCGATAACGGCGATGTGACGGCCACCCTCTGCGTGGACTATCTGTTCGATGGCGACGACGCCGCCTATTGGCGTCCCTGGTACAGCTATCGCGGCGAATATGCCCTGACGGTGACGGACAAGTCCACCGGCCGTAGCGCCAGTCAGACCATGCGCTATGAGGTGTATGATTCCTACACCCCCTACAGCGAGCTGGACAGCAAGATTCAGGAGATCATCCGCACCCAGACCAACGGCCTGTACATCTCCTATGAGTCCACGGGTCTGTCCACCGACGGCAAGGACGTGATGGAGGTCATCGTGGCCCGGGACAAGGCCGTGGTGGATAACTATCTGGCCCTGCTGAAGCGGGCCCAGACCGAGCCGGAGGCCGTGGCCGCCGACGTGAGGTCCGGCCGCCTCAGCGACTATCAGGTCCCCGTGTACATCACCAACATCCACCCCAATGAGTGCCCCGCCGTGGACCAGCAGATCGAGTTCCTGAAGGCCGTGGCCACCCAGGAGACCATCCCCTATCTCAACGGCGACAACGAGACCTGCACCTATAACGTGAAGGACGTGCTCAACGACGTGTTCTTCATCATCCGCCCCACGGAGAACCCCTATGCCCTGGAGCACTATCAGCGGGGCAACGTGGAGGGCTTTGACCTGAACCGTGACAGCACCTATCAGACCCAGATCGAGTCCCAGGTGGCCACCGCCGACCTGGTCAAGTGGAAGCCCGTCACCCTGATGGAGCTGCACGGCTTCATCTACTATGCCCGGACCCAGCTGCAGATCGAGCCCTGCACCCCGCCCCACGAGCCCAATCTGGAGTATGACCTGTTCATGAATTACGCCCTGGAGGGCGCCCGGGCCTTCGGCGACGTGGCCTCCATGAACTCCATCTATAACTCCTCCAGCGAATACGCCAAGGAGAACGGCGCCACCGAGGACAACCAGCCCTGGTACGACATCACCATGGAGGCAGGCTACGACCCCGCCACCGGCCGGTATGAGTACCCCTCCGACGACATGTCCACCAACTACACGCCCACCTATGCCCTGTTCCACGGCACCATCGGCTACACGGTGGAGTGCGGCGAAAACAACGAGGCCTCCGTCACCATGGGCAAATACGGCCTCATCGGCCACACCGCCTATGTGGCCGAGAACAAGAACGACCTGTATCTGAACCAGCTGGAGTTCTTCCGCCGGGCCCTGAACAACGAGGAGTCCCCGGAGACGGAGAAGTGGTTCGTCACCCAGGACAACCAGGTGGAGGAGAACTTCCGGGAAAAGGACGAATACGGCAAGTTCTATCCCGAGTATTACGTGATTCCCACCGATGCCGCTTCCCAGCGGGACATCGCCGACGCCTATTTCATGCAGGAGTATTTCATCCGCAACGGCGTGCAGGTGGAGAAGCTCACCCAGGACGTGACGGTAAACGGCGTGACCTACAAGGCCGGGGCCTTTGTCATCGACATGCACCAGATCAGCCGCAGCTTCGCCAATGCCGTGCTCTATAAGGGTAAGATCGTGAAGAACTGGACGGGCCTGTTCAGCGAGTCCGTCACCAACTTCCCGGAGCTGCGGGGCTTCGACTGCACCCCCATCACCCAGCCCGGCGTGTTCGAGGGTAAGACCGTCGACGCCAACACGGTGGAGCGCGGCACCGCCTGGGTCACCACCTACGGCACCAAGGCCACCGTCATCAGCAACAACGGCCTCGACGCCGTCAACGCCGTCAACGACCTGCTGGCCAAGGGCGTCACCGTGGGCTTCATCACCGAGGCCGGCGACCACTACAGCAAGGGCGATTTCGTCATCGACCATAAGGACGCCGCCCAGATCAGCGACCAGTATGTCATCGAGATCACCCATGTGGCCGACGTGCCCCAGGCCAGGGTCATTACCGAGCCCAAGGTCTATGTGGACGACGACAGCTTCGACCGCTTCGCCTTCACCCGGCAGATGAACTTCAAAACCGTGGCCGATGTGTCCCAGGCCAACGTGGTGTTCTCCAGCAACGAGCCCGAGGAGGACGTGAAGGCCGCCGTGGCCAACGGTCTGCCCTTTGTGGGGGCCAGCGTCAACATCCTGGAGTATGCCAAGGCCACCATCCCCGGCTTCGACTTCAAGATCCAGTGGATCATTGAAGAGGGCATGTACGGCCCCGAGGAGGTCTATAACGACTATGAGGCGCTGTTCAACGTGGAATACGGCGACAGCCTCATCACCGCCAGCTACGCCGCCGCCGGAGACTTCACCACTTATACCAAGGGCGGCTCCATCATCTCCGCTTATCCCCAGGAGGCCACCGTCCTCATGCGGGCCGGCAGCCAGGACGACTTCTATAAGGCCGGCTGGTGGAACGGCATCGACGATCCCGACGGCGGCCTGAAGGGCCAGGTGGTTGCCATCGACTATCAGTCCGGCGGCCTGGACATGACGGTGTTCTGCACCAGCATCACCAACAAGGCCCACCAGACCGACGATTACCGTCTGGCCACCAACGCCATCTACAGCAAGCTCCTGGGCGTCGACTTCACGGTGTCGGACGCCGGACAGGATGAGCCCGTCCCCGAGCCCGTGCCCGAGCCCAGCAGCCCCCGCACCGGCGACGACATGAACGTTGTGGCGTGGACCGCCGCAGCGGTTCTGTCCATGGGCATGGCCGCGGTGTTCACCACCCGGAAAAAGGCCCGCTGACAGCCGCAGCGCCCAGCGCAGGAACCCATAAAACAGCATCCCCCGGCGCAATGCGCCGGGGGATGCCCCTTTTCCCGTTATCCCTCTGATTTCGGTCCCTTCAGCCGATCCAGCAGACGGCGAAGGGGACTTTTCTTGTCCACCGGTTTGCCCTCCGGCTGGGGCTCCGGCGGGGCGGCCAGCGCGGCCCGGACCCGGTCCATGGCTTCCTTTGCCCCGGACACTCCGGCCCTTGTCCCGGCCTCATACAGCTCCTCCGCCCGGCGGAGGTCCCGCTCCACCCCCAGGCCCTGCTCATACAGCCGCCCCAGGCGGCATCGGGCCAGGTCGCTGCCCTGCTCCGCCGCCCGGCGGTACAGCTCCACGGCCTTTTCCAGGTTCTTTTCCACCCCCTGGCCGCTTTCATAGCACACGCCCAGGTTGCACAGAGCCGGGGCGTAGTCCCCGGCGGCGGATTCCTGATACAGGCGGCAGGCCCGGTCCTCGTCCCGCTCCACGCCGAAGCCGTTGTCGTAGCACACCCCCAGCCAGTAAAGGCCCGCCGGGTCGTCCGGGGCCGTCTGGGAAAACCACCGGAAGGCCTTTCCCGGGTCCTTGGCCGCGCCGCCAATGCCGTACAGGCAGTTCATGCCCATCTGCACCACGGCGTTGGCGTCGCCGTCCTCCGCCGCCTGGCGGCAGTCCTCCAGGGCCTGACGGCGGCGGTCCGCCAGCTTCAGAAGCTCCGGGGAAAAGACCACGACCTGGGGGTCCTGGGGATTCTGGGGTTCGCGCTGAAATGGTTCGTGGTCCGTCATTTTATCGCTCCTTATCGAATGATTGATTTATCGGAAGGACAGCAGCTCCTCCGTCTCCTTGCGGCCGGGACCGTTTTTCCACTGCTCGGGATAGCCCATGGCGATGAGGCAGGCGGGGCGCAGGCCCTCCAGCTCCAGCAGACGCCCGGCGGCGCCGGCGTCGAATATGCCCAGGATGCAGGTGCCGATGCCCAGGTCCCGGGCCGCCAGACAGAAGGTCTGGGCGGCGATCCCGGCGTCGAACATCTCCCACCCGGCGGCCTGGCTCTCCGTCAGCGGGGCGTCCCCCTGGCCGGACAGGCCCGGCACATAGGCGATCACCGCCAGGGCGGCGGCCCGGTTGATGGTCTTGGTGTTGAAGCCCTGGCCGGGGATGCACTCCCGGGCCATCCGCTCCTTCAGCGCCGGGTCATCAATGACGATATATCGCACGGGCTGGGTGTTCTTCCAGCTGGGGGAAAACCGGGCCAGGTCCACCACCCGGCGGATGTCCTCCCGGGGGATGGGGGTTTCCTGAAAACGGCGGCAGCTGACCCGCTGCCGGATGCATTCTACGGTGGTCATGGGATGATACGCTCCTTTTGGTAATAGTATTTTTTATTGTAGCACAAATTTTTCTCTCCGTAAAGGGCGGCGGGGCCGTACTTGTAAAATCCGGGAAAATGTGATACAATGCGAGATATTATCGGGACAAAGCCGGGAAATGGGGGGACAAAAAATGGGTCTGCACGACGGGCACCGCCAGCGCATGCGCCAGCAGTTTTTATCCCACGGACCCCAGAGCATGGCCGACCATGAGCTGCTGGAGCTGGCCCTGTTTTACGCCATCCCCCGCCGGGACACCAACGAGACCGCCCACCGGCTGCTGGAGCAGTTCGGCTCCCTGGACCGGGTGCTGACCGCCCCGGAGCAGGAGCTGGAGCAGGTGGAGGGCGTGGGGCAGAACGCGGCGGTGCTGCTGCGGCTGATAGGCGCCATGGGGGACCGGGCCAGGCAGCCGGGCCGGGAGGAGAAGATCGTGGCCTCCGTGGACCAGGCCGGGGCCTATTTCCTGCGGCTGCTGGACGGGCAGCGGACGGAGCAGCTGTATCAGCTGTGCGTGGACGGCAAGGGAAAGGTCCTATCCTGTCGGGTGCTGTCCCAGGGGCAGGCGGACATGACGGTGCTGAGCCTGCGGCAGGCGGTGGAAAACGCCCTGCTGTCCGGGGCCAGCGGCGTGTTCCTGGCCCACAACCACCCCAGCGGCGTGGCCCTGCCTTCCCGGGCGGATGTTCAGGCCACCGTCCAGGTCCGGGACGCCCTGAAGCGGCTGGATATCCGGCTCATCGACCACATTATTGTGGCCGATGGAGACTATGTTTCCATGGCCTCCAGCGGACTGCTGCGGTAGATTCCTGCCATTTTGGGCAAATTCACGAAGAAAATTGACAGAAAAGGGTAGAAATGCCGCAAAGAATCTGTTATAATAAGGGAATCTTATAATCTAATATGAGATATTACTTTTGCTTGTAAAAATGCGAATAAAAAAACAGGAGAAACCAATGGAAACACAGAAAAGACGGCGGGGCGACCGCCGTGACGGCCGGCTGCTGCGGGAACTGGATTCCCTGCACTTCATCACCGGCATTATCTATCCCAACCGCTGCGACAACGAGGCATACATCTCCGAGCGCATCGACCTGACCCCGGTGAAGGCCTATATGGCCCGCCGGAACGAGACGGAGAAGGACTTCCCCTATACCTATTTCCACCTGGTGCTGACGGCCCTGGTGAAAACCATCACCCTGCGGCCCAAGATGAACCGCTTCATCGTCAACGGCAACTTCTTCCAGCGCAATGAGGTGACGGCGTCCTTCGTGGTGAAAAAGCAGTTTTCCGACAAGGGGGCCGAGGCCCTGGCCATGCTGCACACCACCGGCGACGACAACATCGACACGGTCCATGAATACATCCGCCAGCAGGTGACGGAGTGCCGCTCCGACAAGGTGGACAGCACCACCGGCGAGATGGACATCCTCAACAAGCTGCCCCGATGGCTTGGCAAGGCGGCGGTGCGGTTCATCATGTGGCTGGATAAGCGCGGCTGGGTCCCCGACAGCATGACCTGCAACGACCCCTACTACAGCTCCGTGGTGCTGTCCAACCTGGGCTCCATCAAGCTCAAGTGCGGCTATCACCACCTGACCAACTGGGGCACCTGCTCCGTGTTCTGCATCATCGGCGAAAAGAAGATGAGTCCCTTTTATGACGCCGACGGCAGCGTGACCATGCGGGAGACCCTGGATCTGGGTCTGACCATCGACGAGCGCCTGGCCGACGGTTATTATTACTCCAAGTCCATCCGGCTGCTGAAGTATCTGCTGGAGCACCCGGAGGAGCTGGAGAAGCCCTTGAAGGAGGAAGTATCTTATGAGTAAAGCCGCTCAGGTAAAAGCGCCCTGGCTCAACAGCAGGGACCCCGGGGTGCCCGCTACCCTGACGTATTCGGAGCTGTCCATGTGCGGCCGGGTGGAGGAGATGGTGCGCCGCTATCCCGACTACATCGCCTATGAGTTCATGGGCAAGTGCACCACCTATGCCGACATGTGGAAGAAGATCAACGCCTGCGCCAAGAGCCTGAAGGCCATCGGCATCCGGGAGGGCGACAAGGTCACCATCTGCATGCCCAACGCACCCCAGACCCTGTGCATGTTCTACGCCGTGAATATGGTGGGCGCCATCGCCAACATGGTGCACCCCCTGTCCGCCGAAAGCGAGATCGCCTTCTATCTGCGGGATTCCGGCTCCGTGGCGGCCATCACCCTGGACCAGTTTTATCCCAAGTTTGAAAGCGTCCGCAAGGCCGTGGACCTGCCGTGCCTGATCGTCACCTCCGTGGCCGACGAGCTCAAGCCCCTGCTGAAGGTGGGCTATAAGCTCACCGAGGGCCGCAAGAATCCCAAGATCCCCGCCGGCCGGGCAGGCGTTCTGTCCTGGAAGGAGTTCCTGCGCCGGGGCGAATATGTGGAGATCTATCAGGTCCGCCGCAAGGCCGAGGACCCCGCCGCCATCCTGTATTCCGGCGGCACCACCGGCGTGACCAAGGGCATCCTGCTGTCCAACCGCAACTTCAACGCCCTGGCCGCCCAGATCATCGCCACCAACCCCTTCTTCCGGCCCGGCCACAAGATGCTGGCCATTATGCCCATGTTCCACGGCTTCGGCCTGGGCGTGTCCATTCACTCCATGGTGGCCAACGGCGGCCACTGCATCCTGATCCCCCGCTTCACGCCCCAGAGCTATGCCGAGCTCATCAAGAAGCACAAGCCCAATCTCATTGCCGGCGTTCCCTCCCTGTTCGAGGCCCTGCTGCGGGTGAAGGAGATCGAGGGGGCCGACCTGAGCTGCCTGCTGGGCGTGTTCTCCGGCGGCGACAGCCTGTCCGTGGAGCTGAAGAAGCGGTTCGACGCCTTCCTGAAGGAGCACGGCGCATCCATCACCGTCCGGGAGGGCTACGGCACCACCGAGTGCGTCACCGCCAGCTGCCTGACCCCCATCCACAAGCAGAAGGAGGGCTCCATCGGCATCCCCTTCCCGGATACCTATTATAAGATCGTCAAGCCCGGCACCCAGGAGGAGGTCCCCTACGGCGAGGAGGGCGAGATCTGCCTGACCGGCCCCACCATGATGCTGGAGTATGTCAACCACCCCGAGGAGACGGCCCAGACCAAGCAGACCCACGCCGACGGCCTGACCTGGGTCCACACCGGCGACCTGGGCATGATGGACGAGGAGGGCTTCATCTATTTCCGCCAGCGCATCAAGCGCATGATCGTCACCAACGGCTACAACGTGTATCCCTCCCAGCTGGAGAACATCCTGGACGGCCACGAGTACGTCCACCTGAGCTGCGTCATCGGCGTCAAGGACCCCATCAAGATGCAGCGAGTCAAGGCATTCGTGGTGCTCAAGCCCGGCTATGTGCCCACGGAGGCCTGCAAGCAGGAGCTGATGGACTACTGCCGCAAGCACATCGCCAAGTATGCCATGCCCTCGGACATTGAGTTCCGGGAGGAACTGCCCAAGACCCTGGTGGGCAAGGTGGCCTATCGGGTGCTGGAGGAGGAAGAAAACGCCAAGCTGGACGCCAAGGCCGCCGAAAATGCCAAGATCGACGCCCAGCGCCGCCAGCTGGAGGAGGAGCGCAAGGCCGCCGTTCAGGAGCGCAAGGCCAAGAAGGCCGCCGAGGCCAAGGCAAAAAATCCGGACAAGGACGAGGCCAAGGCCCAAGAGGCTGAAACCCCCAAGGAATAAAGCAAGGAGGCTTGTCAATGGACAGGGAAATGAGACGGCAATACACCGTATTGGTGGACTTCCTGGGCCACATTCTGGGCCCGGACTATGAGGTGGCCCTTCACGAGCTGAAGGACGACTCCAACGAGATCATCGCCATTGCCAACGGCGAGCTGACCGGCCGCCACCTGGGCTCCCCCCTGAGCAACAAAATGCTGGAGTATCTCACCAGCCACCTGTACGAGACCCAGGACTATGTGCTGCGGTTCGAGTCCACCGCCATCACCGGCAAGAAGATGTGCTCCAACTCCCTGTTCATCAAGGGGCCCCACAACGAGCTGGCGGGCCTGCTGTGCATCAACTTCGACAGCAGCCGCTATCAGGAGCTGTCGGCCCGGGTCATGGACCTGTGCAGCAATATGCTGACGCCGGGGGTGCAGAGCGGCACCCGCCTGATCGTGGAGGACGACACCGACCCCACCGCCGAGCCGCCGGAAAAGACCTATCCCACCTCCATCGCCGGGGCCACCGCCAGCATCGTGTCCGAGGTGGTGTCCAGCTATCCCGTGCCGGTGGAGCGTCTGACCCAGGACGAGAAGATGGAGATCATGGCGGCCCTGAACCGCAAGGGCGTGTTCCTGCTGAAGGGCTCCGTCAGCTATGTGGCCAAGGAGCTGCACAGCTCCGAGGCCAGCATCTACCGCTATCTCGGCAAGCTCAACAGCCGCCAGAAATAACGTGTATTTTTGGCGCGGCTGTTGCAAAAACTACTGCCGATCGCGGCGAAAAGCGGTATGCTGTGGAAAATGAAACACAAAGGAGACCATCGAAATGGCGATTGTACATGCAACGGAGGAGAGCTTTGCCCGTGAGGTGCTCGAGAGCAAGCAGCCCGTGCTGGTGGATTTCTGGGCGGCGTGGTGCGGCCCGTGCCGGATGCTCGCGCCCTTGCTGGAGCAGGCCGCGGAGCAGAACCCGGACTGCAAGGTCGTGAAGGTCGATGTCGACGCGTGCGGAAATCTCGCCATGCGCTACGGCATCGCGAGTATTCCGACGCTCATGCGCTTTGACGGCGGCGAGGTGACGCGCACCTCCATCGGCCTTGTCTCGGCGGAGGAGCTGCAGCAGCTGATGCGCTGAGCGAG
>OHAY01002352.1_pt1 | contig 15224 bp, 10 predicted proteins | sample 1577191 | NCBI WGS metagenome assembly OHAY01 (sample SAMEA3541504, study PRJEB24748) | human gut metagenome | biome: human gut; feature: human-associated habitat; material: faeces | place: China | collected 2012 | reverse complement strand
TCTGCAACAAAATTTGCTCGAAAATCCGCACACATTTCCTATGAACACAAGCTCTGAAAAAACAACGAGGTGGAATTCATATGATATATTGTGCAGCCATTTTTACAGACCACATGCTGCTCCAGCGGGGCAAGCCCATTGCCGTTTTCGGGACAGGCACCGCAGGGGAGCCGGTGACCGTTTCCGTTCCCCAGCGGCACTGTACCGTTTCTTCTGCGGTGCGGCAGGACGGAACGTGGCGGGTGACACTGCCGCCGATGCCTGCGGGCACGGGCTGTACCCTGACGGTAAACGAACAGGAATTTTCCGACGTGGCATTCGGGGAAGTCTGGCTTGCCGGCGGGCAGTCCAACATGGAATTTATGCTGAAAGATGCCAGGAACGGAACGGCGGAACTGGAACAGTGCCGGAACTCCAACGTGCGGTATTTTCAGGTGCCGCGGAATACGTTCGCAGACGATGCCTATACTGCTGCGTGGAACGCTGCCCGCTGGGAACTGCCGGATCCGGAAACCAGCGGTACATGGTCTGCGGCGGCGTATCTGGCGGCGAAGGAACTGGCACAGACACAGGGCGTTCCTGTGGGGATTATCGGCTGCAACTACGGCGGCTCATCGGTCAGCTGCTGGCTGCCGGAATCCGATCTGCGGGCACACACTGCCGGTCACCCCTATTTGCAGGACTACGCCGATGCCGCCGCGGGAAAGACGGACGCGGAAATGATCGCCGAGTATGACGAATACGTGGCATATCATACCGCATGGGAGAGCCGCATGCAGAAGTGCTATCAGGAGGACAGCAACATGCCATGGGACGAGATCATTCGCCGCTGCGGGGAAAACCGTTACCCCGGGCCGCTGGGCATCAAAAGCCCCTATCGTCCTGCCGGCATGTATCACACCATGCTGCAAAGGGTAGTGCCCTATACCATTCGGGGATTTTTCTATTATCAGGGCGAAAACGACGAGATCCGACCGGATACTTATGGTACACTGCTGACAATGCTGATCGCCCGCTGGCGGCAGGATTTTGAAGATGCCCGGCTGCCGTTCATTCTGGTGCAGCTGCCCATGCACACCTATGCGGACACGCCGGAAAACGGGGCGTGGAGCCGGCTGCGGGAGGCACAGATGCAGGTATACCAGACAGTAAAGCATACCGGCATTGCCGTGATTCTGGACTGCGGCGAATACTGCAACATTCACCCTGTGGACAAGCACCCTGTGGGACACCGGCTGGCGTTGCAGGCTCGGCAGCTGGTCTACGGGGAACGGGAACTGGAGGCGTTCGGGCCGATCTTCCGCAGCTTCGTTGTGGAGGGCAGTACGCTGACGGTGTTCTTTTCCCATGCGGCACAGGGCATGGAGTGGCACGGGGAACCCTGCGGCTTCCAGATCGCCGGTGCAGACGGGGTGTATCACGATGCCAGAGCAGTGCTGGACGGCGACACGGTGCGGCTGACGGCGGCAGAAGTGCCGGCTCCTGTTGCGGCACGGTACAACTGGGTGAACTACGGTGCAGTTACGCTGTTCGGGAAAAACGGGATTCCGGCGGCACCGTTCCGGACGGAAGCTTCTCCGCTGCCGCTGACGGCAGTTTGTGAATAAAGGCAATACCGCTTTTTGTTTCATCTGACGAAAAATCTGACGACGCATCTGTCGCACAAGCTTTGTGCGGTATTGCCTAAAATAAAACACTGTTCAAACGTTCTCCACCGGATTCCACAATAGGGGACAGATTGGAAAAACCGGACGTTTTCCACAGTTTCCACAGAGTTTTCCACAGAAATTCCTGTCGGAACGGGGGACTTTGTGGAAAAACAGGTTTGTTCTGTTTGAGTGGTTCACAATGTGCACATACTTCCTGTGAAATCATTCGGCAGTACCGGCATGCACCGGCTGCCGCAGGAGGAATGGCTATGGTAAAAGGCGTACAGAAAAAAATCATCGAAGTGAACCGTCCGGACAGTCTGTATTTTGAACGTGCGGTGTTCTATCTCAAGCCCGGCGTGACCAAGCTGCCCCAGCAGCTTTCGCAGGCGGACGCGGACGCACTGCTGCGGGAAGCGGCACCGGAACGGGCAGAAAAACGCTTCTGGCTCCGGACGCTCCTGCTGGTGCTGCTGAGCTGTCTGGGCACGGCGGCGGTTTGTTTGCTGGTGCTGTAGTGGGGAGTCACCCCTTTCTGGGAAGGCTAGGGCACCCGTAGGGCGTGTCTTGTGCTGAATCGGTAGCTTATAGGCTCCCCTGAAAGGGGAGCTGGCACCGCAGGTGACTGAGGGGTTCCTGTGCAATCTTTCTTGTCAATTTTCCCTCTCACACGAAAAACCTTGTATTTTCTCCGGAGATATGCTATAATGGATAGCATCGTAAAAAAACAGACAGTGTCCTGCAACGGGTGTGGGGAAATGCCATGCCGCAGGAGATACGGAGGAATATATGAGCCAGAGAAAACCACAGTCCCGCCGGCAGAAGCCTGCGGAAATGCCGGAAACGGAAAATGACCGGATCGCCGGCAGAAATCCCGTTATGGAAGCACTCCGCAGCGGTGCCAGGATCGACATGCTCTATGTGGGGCAGGAAAGCGGCGGCTTGCAGGAGATCATCAGCCTTGCCAAGGAGCAGGGCATTCCCGTAAAGGTTGTGACAGAGTCCAAGCTGACTCAGCTGACCGGCGGGGCAGTGCATCAGGGCGTTGCGGCGGAGGGTGCCTGCGGCACATATGTTTCGCTGGAAGAACTGCTGGAGCGTGCTGCCGAAAAGGGCGAGCCGCCGCTGCTGGTGCTGTGTGACGGGATTCAGGATCCGCACAATCTGGGTGCCATTATCCGGACGGCAGAAGCTGCCGGTGCACACGGCGTAATTATTCCCAAGCGGCGGAGTGCGTCCCTGACGCTGACCGTGGGAAAAACCTCTGCGGGAGCCGCAAGCTGGCTGCCGGTGGCACGGGTGCCCAATCTGGCTTCCGCCATGGAGATCCTCAAGAAAAACAATGTCTGGATCTACGGCACCGATGCCGCAGGCACCAGCTATACCGATGCGGACTTCACCGGCGGCACGGCGTTTGTCATCGGCTCGGAGGGCTTCGGCATGAGCCGTCTGGTTGGGGAAAAGTGCGATGCCATGCTGAGCCTGCCCATGCGTGGGAAAGTCAACTCGCTGAACGCTTCCGTGGCAGCGGGCATCTTTCTGTACGAGGCAGTGCGACAGCGGCTGGCGAAGTGACGGACGGGGAGGATGCCGTTTGTCTAGGCTCCCCTGTAGGGCACCCGAAGGGCGTGCCTTGTGCTGAATCGTAGCTATAGGCTCCCCTGTAGGGCATCGGCGGCAACAATCATTTTCGGAGAATCACTTCTCAAATTTTCACAGGAGTGTATTATGGCAGACCATAAATTTACATTAGAAGAAATCTTAAACGAATACAGTGCGGACGGCAAACGCTCCGGAATCCGGCACACCTCGGAACAGCCCCTGTCCCGCGGGACACTGGAAACCGAAAAGCTGGTGAATGCGGCAACGTCTGAGCGTCCGCTTTCGCGGGAACGTGCCGGCTATGACACGGTTGCCCCGCCGCCGGAGAATGCGGAAGAACTGGTGGACATCAAGTCTACGATCTCCCACATCAAAGCCAGCAAGGCGGCACAGGCGGCACAGGAAGCAGATGCGGCACCGGTGCTGCGGGAACGCTTTCCCACCCAGCACCTCCGGCGGGAAAACGTGTCCTTTGTCAACGCCGCCGGTGCCGGACGGTATCAGGCTTCTTACACCGAAACCGGCGACAGCGGCTATGACGGTGCAGTCAAGCTGATGGAAGAAGATACCGCCGCACCCCAGCGGCACCGCCCCAATGTGCGGCAGATGGAAGATTCCACCCGTGCACGGGAAAAGAAAAAGAAACGCCGCCGGAATGTGCCGGACAGTGCCTACCTCAAGGAATCTGTCACCGGCGAATTCCAGCGGACAGAGCCGGTGGGAACGGATGAAGAGCCGCCGGTTTCGCGGCGGCACTGGGAGGAAGAACAGGACTATTACTATCAGGGCAGCCAGCAGACCAGCCGGTTTCGCCCTGTCCGCCAGCGGGTGCGGAGCCATACCTTTGGGGCAGATGCGGAAAAGCGGCAGCCCGACAACTTGGAACTGGTGAAGAAAACGCTGGAAAATCTCCGGAATGTGGTATTTTTCCGGTTTATCGCCGTGCTGATGCTGACTGTGGCAGGGGCGGTGCTGGCGTGCACGGAAGTGCTGGGGAACGGTGCCCTTACGGCATTGGTCACACCCCGCGGCTACGGCATCATTCAGCTGGCACTGGGACTGCTGGGGCTGGGCGTGATGTTCCCCACCGTGAAAAACGGGCTGTGGAACCTGCTCCGGTTTCATGCGGACAGTGACAGCATGGCAGTGCTGCCGCTGGTGCCGGCGTTGCTGGGGGCAGTGTGCGTGGTGATCTCGCCGGATGTGCTGGCAATGGACACGGTGCACCTCTATGTGCCCTGTGCTCTGCTGGCTCTGTTCTGCAATATCATCGGGCGGCTGCTGATGGTACGCCGTGCTCTGCGGAACGTGAACGTCATTTCCCGCGAGGGACAAAAGCGGGTGCTCTCCTATGTTTCGCAGGAGGAAACTGCGGAACTGCTCACACGGGGCGTGCTCCACGATATTCCCATTGTGACGGCAGTGCGGAAAGCGGACGGCTTGTGCGACATTCTCCGGTATTCCTATTCCACGGATATGGCGGACGGGCTGTGTCGGACAATGACACCAATCTGCGGCATTGTCACCCTGCTGATCGCCGTGGGCATGACCTTGATCCGCATGGGAACGGCGGTCGGCATGCCGTGGATCAGCTTCCTGTGCTCCATGCTGGCACTGCTTCAGACGGCAAGCTGCTGTACTGCCAGTGCACTGGTGGTCAATCTGCCGCTGGAACGGGAGTCCCGCAGGGCGGCGGCTTCCAACAGTGCCATGCTGGGCTATCAGAGCGTGGACGACTTTTTCGACACCAACGCCCTGCTGGTAGAGGCGAACGACCTGTTCCCCAAGGGCTCGGTACAGATCGAGGGCATGAAGGTCTTTTCCGGTGCCAAGGTGGACGATGTGCTGCTGGACGCAGCCAGTCTGGTGCACCACGGCGACAGCATGTTACAGGGTGCCTTTGCGGAGATGATCCCCGATGTGGGAACGCTTCTGCCGGTGGACGAGTTCGTCTGTGAGGACGGACAGGGCTTCTGCGGCTGGATCGCCAATCAGCGGGTGCTGTTCGGCAGCCGTGAAATGATGGCGAACCACAACATCGAGGGACTGCCCACCAAGACCAGAGAAGCCGAACTGGCGGAGGGTAACGGCGATGTGCTGTATCTGTCAGTCAGCGGCATGCTGGCGGCACTGTTCTCCATTCGCATTACGGCAGACCCCCATGTCAAACGGCAGATGCAGGCACTGCGGCAGGAGCGTGTGGCACTGATCCTGCGGAGCGTGGACTGCTCCGTTTCGCTGCGGCGGCTCTCTGCTCTGTTTGACTTTCCGGAATCCTATCTGAAAATTATCCCCACCTCGATGCACCACCTGTTCCAGCGGGAAACCGGTGGTCTTGGCTGTGTCAGTGCTTCCATGACCGTAGGGGACAGCGGCTTCGGTGCCGGTGCACTTCTGCTGGGAGCAAGACGGGTACGCCGTGCCGCAGTGATCGGCGTGATCCTGCTGGTAGTGGCAGGACTGCTGGGGCTGTCGCTGGCGATGATCCACGTGGTGACCGGTGCCTATGAGAAGATGACGGCATACTTTTTCCTGATCTATCACGTGATCCTCACTGTTGTCACAGCTTTGGCTGTGCGGCTGCGGTAGGTGAGAGCGAAGGAAACACTGAAGGCAATACCGCGGAGGGCAACGGGCAACTGTTGCCGCCATTTCCACTGGGCGACGGGCTGACCGCCGCAAGGAGTTGATTATTATGGAACGCAATCATAAACATCAGGACAATACCGACGGCGAAGAAACCATGTTCTTCCGTGCCGCTGAATCCGGCGGTTCGACCGACCAGTATGACACCCAACAGCTGAACGCCCAGCAGGTTCGTCGTCAAGCCCAGAACGGCTACGGCCAGCAGGGGTACTCCCAGAACGGCTACGGCCAGCAGGGGTACTCCCAGAACGGCTACGGGCAACAGGGATACCCCCAGAACGGCTATGGTCAGCCGGGGTACTCCCAGAACGGCTACGGGCAGCAGGGGTACCCCCAGAACAGCTACGGGCAGCAGGGTTACTCCCAGAATGGCTACGGACAGCAGGGTTACTCCCAGAACGGCTACCGGCAGCCGCAGGGCGGCGGGTATGCTTCGCACACCGGCGGACAGCCGCAGGGGTATCGCCAGCCGGCACGGCAGCCCCAGCAGAATGTCTACCGCCAGCAGCCGCGGCAAAGTGCTCCCCGACAGGGGCAGAGTGCCCCGCGGCAGAGCCAGCCCAGACCGGCACAGCAGCCTCGTCCCAGTGCACCGCCGCGGCAGGAACCGCCCCGCAGACAAAGTGCACCGCCGCAGAGTGCTCCCCGTCAGCAAACGGCTCCCCGACAGGAGAGCAGCCGCCGTCCGACTGTGCACCGCCGCCGGAAAGGCTCGTTTCTGGGCAGGCTGTTTCGGGTGCTGCTGACGATCGTGGTGGCGGTGTTCCTCCTGTACTCGGCAGTTGCCATGATCGGCATTCTGGGTATGAATCGGGTGAGCACCGGCGACCGCGGCGTGACCAGCGGCAGCATGGACGCTGCCTATGTGAAAAGCGTGCTGGTGATCGGCACAGACACCCGTGACCCCAACGAGGAACGGGGGCGTTCGGACTCTATGATTCTGGTGTCTTTGAACTCCCGCACCGATCAGATCTACATGACTTCCTTTATGCGTGATGCCTATGTGGATATTCCGGGATACGGCAGCGACAAACTGAACGCGGCGTATTCTTATGGCGGGCCGGAACTGCTGATGGACACGCTGGAGGAGAATTTCGACGTACATATTGACGATTATGTGATGATTACTTTTGCCGCGTGTGCCGCCATGATCGATGCGGTGGGCGGCGTGGAACTGGAGATCTCCGACCGTGAGGCGGAGGCAGTCAACGAGATCCTCATCAGCGAAGTCAATGAAATCATGGGCGACGATCGGGAGGATGACCTGCTGGACGGCGGCGGCAAGCTGACGCTGGACGGCAAGCAGGCTCTCTCCTACAGCCGTATCCGCTACGTGGGCAACGCCGACTTTGAGCGTACCGAACGGCAGCGGACAGTGATGAGCCAGGTCATGAGCAAGGTCAAGGGCAACCCGTTCCGGCTGCTCCCCGTGTGCATGGGAGCACTGCCGAAGATGACGACCAACATGTCAGTGCTGGGGCTGTACGGCTATGCCCTTACTACGCCGTTCAAGCTGGCGACCTATGACATGCAGCAGCAGCGTGTGCCGGCAGACGGCACGTTTCAGGGGGCAGATGTCGGCGGGCAGTCGGTGCTGGAGATCGACCTCGATGCCGCCAAGCAACAGCTGCAAAGCACGGTGTTTGCAGAGAAATAATGCAAAAGCAGTCACGCACCTGTGGAGGTGTGCGGCTGCTTTTTGTGTGTGTGGATTCTTTCCTTTAGGCGGTGGAGGGGTTCTTGTGGAATCTTTTGCTTGATGTGCGAGGTTTTACGGAAGTACCCCTCAGTCACCTGCGGTGACAGCTCCCCTAAAGGGGAGCCTAAATGTAAAAGAGCCTCCCCTTTAGGGGAGGGGAACCGCCGATAGGCGGTGGAGGGGTTCTTGTGGAATCTTTTGCTTGTTGTGCGAGGCTTTACGGAAGAATCCCTCAGTCAGCCTGCGGCTGCCAGCTCCCTTTTCAAGGGAGCCTGAATAAATGCCTCCCCTGAAAGGGGAAGGGAAACCAGCAAAGCTGGTGGAGGGGTTCTTATGTGGAATCTTTTGCGTGATGTGCGAGGTTACACGGAAGCACCCCTCAGTCACCTGCGGTGACAGCTCCCCTACCCCTCAGTCACCTGCGGTGACAGCTCCCCTAAAGGGGAGCCCTATATAAACCTCCCCTGAAAGGGGAGGGGAACCAGCGAAGCTGGTGGAGGGGTTCTTTCCACCCGCATCTCACCGCCTCTTTTCCGGAGGCTCATTTCCACACATACCAATTCATAAGGAGGTACTGTCCATGCAGGGAAACTATTTGGAACAAGCACTAGGCATGATTCACTCGCGGCGGCTCGCTGCGGAACAGCAGAATCGGGAACGCATTATGGAAATTGAAAGCCGCATTCCGGAGGTGTCGGAGGTCAACTACCAGATGTTCCGCACCAGCCGCGACCTGATGCAGATCATTGTCAAGGGCGAAAACACGAAAGAACGGGTGGCAGCCCTGCGGCAGCAGAACCTACAGGCTCAGGAGATGATCCGCCGGCTTCTGAAAGAACACGGCTATCCGGAGGACTATCTGGAACTCCACTACACTTGCGAAAAATGCAATGACACCGGTTATTTTCAGCAGAAATACTGCACCTGTCTGACCGATCTGATCGCCAAGCTGTCCGCCAGGGAACTGAACAAGAGCGTTCAGTTTGAGCAGTGCAGCTTCGAGAATTTCGACCTGAACTATTATCGGGGCTTCCAGACCGAAAACGGCGGCAGCTGCTATCAGGCAATGGAAAAGGTCTACTTCTTCTGTCAGGAATACGCCCGCCAGTTTACCAACCACTCCAGCAGCATTCTGATGTTCGGGAAGACCGGCCGTGGAAAAACCCACCTCTCTCTCGCCATTGCCAATCGGGTGCTGCAAAACGGATACAATGTTCTCTATGATTCGGCGATCAACTTTCTGCGGCAGGTGGAAAAGGAACACTTCGGCAGAGGCGGCAGCAATGACGACACGCTGGACACGCTGCTGTCCTGCGATCTGCTGATTCTGGACGACCTCGGCACGGAGTTCCACAAGCAGTTCTACCAGTCCACCGTTTACAACATCATCAACACCCGCATGAATCGGGATCTCCCCACCATCATCAGCACCAACCTGAATCACAACGAAATTTCCGCCCTCTACGACGAGCGAATCACTTCCCGCATTTACACCACCTACACCTGCCTGCACTTCGTGGGACAGGATGTGCGGGTGCTGAAAAAGTCGAGAATGCAGAACGGGTGAGTGTAGAAGAAAAAAGCCTCCCTTTTCAAGGGAGGGAAACCAGCGAAGCTGGTGGAGGGGTTCTTTTGTGGCACTTTTGCTTGGTGTAAAGGGTTTACGTAATAATCCCTCAGTCAAGCTTGCGGCTTGCCAGCTCAGCACAAGGCACGCCCTACGGGTGCCCTAAAGGGGAGCCTAAACAAAAGGGAGGCTTATATTTCTGATGTTATAAAAAAAATTCCAACCGGAAACGCCACAGAAATTTGACAAATTATCCAACATATGCTATACTATTGTTGACTGGAGGAGGGGGCTTTGAACGTGGGCGAATATTTCTTCTGTCCCAGATGCGGGCAGGCTTTGCAAAATGGTATGGCCTACTGTCCTGCCTGCGGGCTGCCGCTGACATTTCCGGCGGGAGATCTGCCGCCCTGTCCGCCGCCCCGGAAAAACAGCAGCAATTGTCTGGCAGTCACTTCGCTGGTGCTGGGCATCTGTTCGATATTGTCCTGCCTGCTGCTCCTGATCGATTCGGTGGGAGGCTTCTTCTGTTTCAACAGCATTCCGCTGGGGGCTGCCGGCGTGGCGTTGGGCATCATTGCCCGCGGAGAAATCCGCAGCCGTGACCCCCGCGGCAGCACGGCTCTGGCGACCGGCGGCATGGTCTGCTCGATCATCGGGCTTTGCATCGGCGTGCTGCTGGTGCTTCTCTCCATAGCGACTTTGGCAGTACTGATTCGGCTGCTGTTTTCCTACATCTAAAACGAGTAAAAAATTCAATTACGGAGGTAAACCCTATGTTGACTTGTGAAACCTGCGGCGAGATCGTGCCGGAGGGCACCCAATACTGTCCCAACTGCGGGGCACGGCTTTCCGGCGGAGGGCCGCCTGTGCCGGACGCACCGGATTCCTTTGCACCGGATACGGCAGATGTTCCGGAAGATTTCGGCACACCGGACAGCACCGCAGATTCCGCGGAAAGCACTGCCGCACCGACACCGGAAACACCGGACGCTGCCGGCGTGACCGGTGACACGAACCCCTATTCCATGCCGTCCGGCGGTGCGGTTCCCCAGCAGGCACCGAGCCAGTCCGGCGGTACCTATCCGCCCACTGGCAGCGGGCAGAGCTACGGGCAGACACCGCCCCAGACACCCTATTCCCAGCAGCCCTACGGACAGGCGGGATACGGGCAGCAGAGCAGTCTGCAGCCGAACAGCTACGGACAACAGGGCTACGGGCAGACAAACAGCTACGGACAGCAGGGCTACGGACAGACGAACGGCTACGGACAGCAGGGCTATTCCCAGAACAGCTACTATCCGCCCCAGTACAATCCGCCCAAGAAGAACGACGGCAAGGCAGTCGCCGGACTGATCCTCGGCATTGTTTCCATTGTATCTTCCTGCTCCGGTTCCGGCGTTCTGTTCGGCATTCTGGGCATCGTCTTTTCCTGCATGTCCCGCAAGGAAGCCAAGAACAACCCCAACGGCACTACCGGCAACTCCGGCTTGTCCACCGGCGGTCTGATCTGCTCCATTATCGGCATTCTGGTCTCGGTTATCATGATCCTGGTTACCATGGTGGGCATGGTCAGCGGCATGCTGGACAGCGGCAGCACCTTCGATTCCTCCTATGACAGCTACGAGTACTACGGAGATTTTGAAGATGCCTGCCGGTATTTCTTCGGACTTTGGTGATTCTGGTAAATTTGTACACCTGCACGCATGGGCGAATGGGTCTGTGCGTGCTTTTTTGTGAATTTTTTTCAGTTGTGCTGTTTTTGAAAAACTGGTTTGGTATGATGGTGGGGTGGTGAGGGGATGGGGTTTTTCTGTGGAATCTTTTGCTAAATGTGTGAGGTTACACGGAAGCACCCCTCAGTCACCTGCGGTGCCAGCACCCTTTTCAAGGGAGCCTGAATGTAAAAAGCCTCCCCTGAAAGGGGAGGGGGACCGCCGTCAGGCGGTGGAGGGATTCCGCGGACACAGCACAACCCGTCCTATAATCCCACTGATTCAGACAACTTCATATCTCCATAAACGCACAGACCGGCTCTCCAGTCTGTGCGTTCTGATTGTTGAGCCAAACATTTTCAAATTATTCCTTGACACACATTCTGCAATATGGTACACTAAATTTAAGGCAATTCAGCGAAAGGAATGAACAACACGATGTTTCGAAGTTATGACCTCAGCGGCGTGTGGGACTTTTCCATGGCACAGATGGCAAAGGGCACTTTTCCCACGGCGTTTTCCGATACCATTTCACTTCCCAATACCACCTCTCTCGCCAAAAAAGGCACCCCAAATCCCAGACGGGAAACCGGTTTTCTCACCGATGCCTACGCTTTTGAAGGGCAGGCGTGGTTCCGCAAAAAAATCTATATCGATCCGGAACTGATCGACCCTGACACCGGCTGCTGCCCCATGAAGCTGACGCTGGAACGCACCCGCATGACGACCCTCTGGATCGACGGCAGGCGGGTGGGCAGCTGTGACAGTTTGTGCACGCCCCACGTCTATGACATCACCGCCTATGTGACCAAGCCGCTGGTGGAGATTCTGGTGCTGGTGGAGAACACCGGCTATCCCACCAAGGGCGGACACCTCACCTCGCCGGACACCCAGTCCAACTGGAACGGCATCACCGGTCAGATGACGCTGGAAGTATTTCCGGATGTCTATGCAGACCATGTGCAGGCGTATCCGAATCCGGCGGAAAAAAATGTCACCCTCACCATGCAGCTTCACGGGGCATCGACGGCAAGCTTTACCGCCACCGGCAGCATCATGGAGGACGACGAGGAGGACAGCATTCCGCTGTTTCAGGCACAGCTGACGGCGGACGAAAACGGCATGGCTTCGGTGACGATCCCGCTGGACGAGGCGTACTATGCGTGGAGCGAATACCACCCCGCCATGTATTATCTGGTCTACAACATCAACGAGGCGGACTGCGGCTATGTCAGCTTCGGCATGCGGGAGTTCTGTGCTGACGGCAGCCAGTTCACGATCAACGGCCAGCCTACCATGCTCCGCGGCAAACACGACGGACTGATCTTCCCGAAAACCGGCTACGCTCCCACAGATGTGAACGAGTGGCTGCGGGTGCTGGGCATCGCCAAAAGCTACGGCATCAACCACTACCGCTTCCACACTTGCTGCCCGCCGGACGCTGCCTTTACTGCGGCAGATCTGCTGGGCATCTACATGGAACCGGAACTGCCGTTCTGGGGCACCATTGCGGCTCCCGGTGAGGAGGGCTATAACGAAGCCGAACAAAACTACCTCATTGCACTGGGGGACAAGATGCTGGAAACTTTCGGCAACCACCCTTCGTTTGTGATGTTCTCGCTGGGGAACGAACTGTGGGGCAGTCCGGAACGGCTGGGGGAGATCCTGCGGCACTACAAGGAAAAGGACAGCCGACATCTGTACACGCAGGGCTGCAACAACTTCCAGCACTTCCCGCTGATGGTGCCGGAAGACGACTATTTTGTCGGTGTGCGGCTGAGCAAGGAACGGCTGCTCCGCGGCTCTTTCGGCATGTGTGATGCTCCGCTGGGACACGTCCAGACCGACCGCCCCAACACCATGCACCAGTATGATGACGTGATCTTTCCCCGACAGACCGCCGGAGAGGACAGCGGCGACACGGAGGAGATTGAGATCCAGTATGGCACCGGTGTGAAGAAAGTGCAGGTTAGCAAGACCGCCGGCGGACTGATCCCCACCAAGCCGGTTATTACTCACGAGATCGGACAGTACGAGGTCTATCCGGATTTTCGGGAGATCGAGAAGTACACGGGGCCTTTGAAAGCACGGAATTTCGAAGTCTTTCGGGAACGCCTTGCTGCCAAGGGTATGCTGCATCAGGCGAACCGGTTCTTCCGGTGCAGCGGGGCACTGGCGGCTGCCTGCTACAAGGAGGAGATCGAAGCCGCCATGCGTTCCCGCTATATTGCCGGCTTCCAGCTGCTGGATTTGCAGGACTTTTCCGGACAGGGCACGGCTCTGGTGGGCATGCTGGACGCATTTCTGGACAACAAGGGGCTGATCTCGCCGGAGGAATGGCGAATGTTCTGCTCCGACTGCGTACTGCTGGCACAGTTCCCGTCCTACGTGCTGATTACCGGCGAGATGTTTGCGGCAAAGGTTTCTCTGCGGACGGTGCTGCCCCAGTCCGGCACGGCGGAATGGCTGCTGATTCGGGAAAACGGCGACACGCTGGGCGAGGGGAGATTTTCGGTAGAGGCGGAATCCGGTCTGACGGAGATCGGCAGCATCTTCTGCCGCATGCCGGAGGAGTTGCCGCAGCCGGAACGGGTACACCTCATTCTGTCGCTGGCGGGCACCGATGTCTGCAACGTCTATGACCTGATGCTCTATCCGGCGATCGCCATGCCGGCACTGGAAGATCAGGGGGAACTGTGTGTTACGGAGCAGCTGGAAACGGCACTGGCGGCTCTGGCGGCAGGGAAAAAGACGGTCTTTTTCCCCAGAGAAACGGCGGAGAGCATACAGGGCTTTTACTGTACGGATTTCTGGTGCTATCCCATGTTCCGCGACATCTGCAACTGGATGAAAAAGCCGGTTGCTGTGGGAACCATGGGGCTTTGCATTCAGGACGACCACCCCGCACTGGAACTGTTCCCCACGCAGGAGTACAGCACGCCCCAGTGGTATGACATTGTGACTGCGGCGGACTGCACCATTCTGGACGACACGCCGGCGGGGTTCACGCCCATTGTACAGATGATTGACAACTTCGAACGCAACCACAAGCTGGGTATTCTCTGGGAAGCCAAGGTGGGCAGCGGCAGCCTGCTGGTCTGCACCAGCCGCCTGTCCGAGATCGCCACCCGTCCGGAAGTGCGTTGGCTGGCAAAGAGCCTGCTGCACTACGCGGCATCAGAGGCATTCGCCCCGCAGCAGAGCGTGACGGTGGAACAGCTGCGGAAGTGGTTTGGGGTGTGAGGGATTTTACTGTGAAGCCTGAAGTGGAATGGAAAAGATTTCACGGGGTTACCCCTCCACCGCCTAACGGCGGTCCCCCTCCCCTTTCAGGGGAGGCTATTTTTCAGCGAGGACACGGTGCGATCTGTCGTTACGATGTGAAAACGATTTACGAGAGAATCTCTCCACCGCCTGCGGCGGTCCCCCTCCCTTTTCAAGGGAGGCTAGTTATTTTAGGCTCCCTTGAAAAGGGAGCTGGCAGCCGTAGGCTGACTGAGGGATTTTACTGTGAAACCTAGCACATCAAGCAAGAGGCTTCATGAGAATCCCTTCACCGCCTAACGGCGTTCCCCCACCCTTTTCAAGGGGAGGCTAATCCGATCTCAAAGGAGCACACTTATGGAAAAATTATTACTCATTGCAATTCCCGACACGGACGGCGTGGAGCAGATCGCACGTCGGCTGCGGCTGCGGACGGTGCTGGTACAGCCGGAACAGTATGCCCGCAGTCTGGGGCAGCTTGCCGGTTATCCTGCTGCGGCGGCAGAGGAAACACCGGCGTTGCCCCTGCCGGAAACGGGGCTGCTGGTGATGTGCGGGCTGAAAAATTCCCACATGGACAAGCTGCTGGCTGCTCTCCGGAACGCCGGCATCGTCATTCCCCACAAGGCGGTGCTGACCCCTACCAACCAGAACTGGAACGTCTGCCGGCTGGCACAGGAACTGGAACGGGAACGGCAGGCGATGGGGGAAAAGTGAATGGCTGTTTGAAAATTTTCTGGGCGAGTAGGGCGTGTAGAAGATTTTACGGAAGAACCCCTCCACCGCCTAACGGCGGTTCCCCTCCCCTTTCAGGGGAGGCTCATTTTAGAGGTGACTGAGGGGTTTCCCTCTATCCCCACCAACGCAAAAACACGGCACACCCAAAGCGGGCGGTGCCGTGTTTTTGCATATAATGGAAGTTAAAAAAATGAAATTGGGAAATGTCGTAATTTTACGGGCTTTATGCAGCGTTTCCTTAAGGCAACACCGCACAAAGCCCGCCTGATGGCTTTGCACGCAATCTGCATGCAGATTTTCCGTCATATTGCCCAGAAATCCCTTGCCATACGGCAGTATGCCTG
>OHAY01002339.1_pt1 | contig 15300 bp, 12 predicted proteins | sample 1577191 | NCBI WGS metagenome assembly OHAY01 (sample SAMEA3541504, study PRJEB24748) | human gut metagenome | biome: human gut; feature: human-associated habitat; material: faeces | place: China | collected 2012 | reverse complement strand
CCTTCACGCCGTCGGCCTTCGTCTGCTAGCCCGTGATGATGTCGTGAATGTCTTCGTCGGTCACGGCGTTATATTTCAGCACATGCTGGCGGATCTTCTCGATGTTCTCCTCAAACGACGCCATCTCTTCCTCGTCGCCGAGCACCCTTATCACGTTGTCTCTTGCCACGATGCGCAGCTTTGGATACAACGACTTTATCATCTGGAAATGAAGGTTGTTGACCCCGTAAAACGTCACAGGGTCAATGTCTTCTAATATGATATGTTTCTCTATCAAATCTTGTTGTTTTATTCTGATGCAAAATTTAACTGCAAAGTTAGCACAAATGGACGAATTGGCAAAAAAACACGGCTTTTTTTTTGAGTATCCATCAAAAAGCATTAATTTTGTGGCTCAAAATGCTACTTACTCAAGCAATTTATAATTTTTTATCATGACAATAAAACGGAAAACAACATCATTTCTTTTCTTGTTGCTTCTCCTTGTCGTGGCGCCGCAATGGGCCATGGCGAAAGGGGGCAACGGTGACAAACGCGAGTTTCGCGGAGCGTGGATACAATGTGTGAACGGGCAGTTTCAGGGCATGTCCACACAGGCCATGCAGCAGACGCTCACACATCAGCTCGACGAGCTGCAAAAAGACGGGGTCAACGCCATCATCTTTCAGGTGCGACCCGAGTGTGACGCCCTCTATCAGAGCAACATAGAGCCGTGGAGCCGCTACCTCACGGGCAAGCAGGGCAAGGCGCCGTCGCCCTATTGGGACCCCCTCAAATGGATGGTTGACCAATGCCACAGACGCGGCATGGAGCTCCACGCATGGATCAACCCCTACCGCGCCAAGACCAAGGGCACGGTGGAGCTGGCTTCGAACCATGTGGCCATACAGCGCCCGTCGAGCGTGTTCTCCTACGACGGACAGTTTATCCTCAACCCAGCAAAGGCCGAGAACCGCGAGTATATATATAAGGTGACAGAAGACATCGTGAGCCGCTACGACATCGACGGCTTCCACATCGACGACTATTTCTACCCCTATCCTGTGGCGGGCATCAAGATTCCCGATGAGCAAGACTACCGCGCCAACAGCAACGGCATTGCCGACATCAACGACTGGCGACGCTACAACGTCAACGTGTTCATAAAGGAGCTGGGAGAGCACATTCACAAGATCAAGCCGTGGGTCAAGTTTGGCGTCTCGCCCTTCGGCATCTACCGCAACAAGCGCAACGACCCCAACGGCAGCGACACCCGCGGCCTGCAAAACTATGACGACCTCTATGCCGACGTGCTCATGTGGGTAAACAACGGATGGGTCGACTATTGTGTGCCGCAGCTCTACTGGGAGATCGGCAACAAGGCGGCCGACTATCTCACGCTCATAAAATGGTGGAACAAAAACTGCTCAAAGCGACATCTCTACATCGGCGAGAGCGTGGACCGTACCGTGCGCTTTGCCGACCCTGAGAACCCGAACAGCAACCAGATGGGGCGCAAGTTTCAGCTCCACCAGCAGCTGCCAAACGTCAAGGGAACTGTGCTGTGGTACGCCAAGGCCGTGGTCGACGACCAGGGACGCTATGGCTCCATGCTCCGCAACACCTTCTGGAAGAAGCCGGCCCTGCAGCCTCTCATGCCTTTCATCGACAAGACCGCGCCTAAGAAACCCAAGGGGCTGAAACCTGTATGGACAAGCGACGGCTACATCCTCTTCTGGAAGCAGCCCGAGGGCAAGAAATGGAACGACGAGGCAACGAAACATGTCGTCTACCGCTTCGCAAAGGGTGAGCGCATTGACCTCGACAACGCCGACGCCATACAGGTCATCACCTCACAACCCTTCTACAAGCTGCCCTACGACGACGGCAAGACAAAATATACCTATGTCGTGACCTCGCTCAACCGCATTACGAACGAGAGCAAGGGAGCGAAAAAGAAGGTGAAGCTTTAAGGCTGTGCCGCGCGCTTCCGCGCGGCGCAGCAATTTCGAATTTTGAACACGAATAATAATTTTTTTTTGAACACGAATAATATTATTTTTGAACACGAATAATATTATTTTTTGAACACGGATAATAATTTTTTTGGTTCTTCGTCAATTTAGGTGGTAACATCTCTTCCATCTCAGTCTGCATAAAGTAGTTTTGCCCTTAAGACAGCAGGTCCGGCCTTGTTGAACATGTTTCTCTTAAACGCCTTGGCCTTGTTTACTGTCCCCTCCAACAATCCGTTGTTGAAAGCGGTACGGCAGGCTTGTTCTACAGCATCGCGGTCTTTCCTTATATATTTTGCAAAGTCCCTTATCTCTTTCAACGGACAGGCCTCCGCATCTTTCAGCCATTCGTCCATCGGTTGCGCATTTTCTTCGCCATGTATCATTTTCCGGAAATCCATGCATATCTTCATGACATGGTTTACTTCCGGGTGTGTCTCATGTATTTTCTGCAGCTTCCTTGAATCGGTTTTTCCGTGTACGATGTAGTGCCAGATGGCGTAGGCTTTTACCTTCGACTTTTTCACGCCCTCCTTCAGCGTTTTGTTGTGTTTACGGACTTCATCACGAAGCGGCTTGTAGTTTTCCGTTACGGACTTCAGGCATCTGCACAGCGTATGTGGGACAATGCTCACTTTCAGCCTTTTCATGACGGCACTTTTTGTTATGACGCCGGAACTGACAACCCTTGCTATGTCCCTTGCCGCCTTGACGGCACATTTCTGTTCTGCACTGAGGATTCTGTAAATGTCGGTATTGGCCGCCCTGTAAACCTTCTGTGCCTTCACGCCCAGTATCCTTGCGGTTTCAGCGATGCCGTTCCCCTCATCCGTCAGGCGTCGCACTTCATAATAGAATCTTACACGGTCACGATGCCTGGCATCTCCCATTTCGTATATGTCCTTCATGATATACCTGTAGGCTTCGTCCTCTGACGGATACGGATACTGACGTTGTTCCTTTTTCTGCCCCAGCATGACCTTGATCGGTTCCACGGCATTCTTCTTCAAGGCCTGCATCAGGTGGAAACGGTCGGATACCTGCACAATCTGTTCCGAGGCCTCGCTGATGATGGATCCATAGACCTGGCTTCCGTCACGCGTCACAGTCTTTATTTCCAAATGCGCCTTCAGCCAGTCCGTTATCTCTTGTCCGTAGCGGGTATCAAAGACAGCAAGGGGACGCCGGGTATAATGGTCTGCAATGACACACATATATCTGTGGCCCTTTTTCTTCGCGAAATCGTCCAGCCCTACATGTCCGCTGGTACGCACAACCGGATTTTCCTTTCCAAGTCTGCGAAGCCGGCGTGTTACGGACGACATGCTGATCCTTATACCGTGCCGGGACAGGGTCTGGGAGGCTTTGCGGGCCGTCTGTCCTAAAGCCTCGTGACGTATTTCTCCCTCCACACGGTCTGTGTGACGCGCATAGGGACGGGCAAACTGCAGCGGTTCTGCAAAAATGCGTTTTTTACATTCCGGATTACGGCATCTCATGTGACGGATCTTAAGTATCAACACCACATTATGACCGAGCAGTTCTGTACATTGCAGCTTGCGAAGGACGTAGCGGTGGACGGTTTTCGTGCGCCTGCCACAGCATGGACATTTTGTCCACTTCCCTTCTGTATGTGCATGCAATGTCAGACTCCCGCCTCTCTGTAACAATTCTTCCGAGTAGTCTAGGACAATGCCCAAATTATGACATTTTTCACTTATCAATGATTTTATATGGTCCGCAACTTGCTGAAGTCCGGATTTCTTTATAACTTTGTGCCCTGCAGATGGGAGTATTTCTTTTTCTTTTTTCACACACAAAGATACTAAAAAATACGAACATCTGCAACTTTTATTACACTTATTAACATACTGATAATCAAGTGTTTAAACAATATGTAATCGGTTCTTTTTACCATCTAAATTGACGAAGAACCTTTTTTTCTTCAAAATAATATCACTATTGTCACCGCACAAGATAGCTATCTGATAATCAGCTATTTACGGGTGACATTAAAGGCTTTTTCTAATGTCACCTAATGTCACCTAATGTCACCCAATGCCACGCTGCATAAATATGCACTTTGAAGCGCCTTGCAATATGTTTTTACTGAATAATAAAATGGAGATAATAGAAAGACGTAATTTGATGGCGTTGCGTGCTGAAGTTTCACGAAATAACATCTTCTTTTCTGTAAAAATGCGGAAATTTTCCGATTATTTCCGCATCTTTCCGAATATTTCCGCATTTGTTATTCATTCTATCTACAAAAGGATGCTTGAAGTGCAACTCTATAAATAAAAAGCAGAAGGGGTTTGTCAAGGCTTAAGCTTTCCCTTCTGCTAATGGTTTATACCGACTGCTCGTCTAACAGTAAGTCAAACACGTTCATTATAACGATGCCGTCGTCGTTTTGGTATTTCTTTATGCGGTCGCCAGTTATTATGTATTTCATAAAACTGTCGTTGATGCGGAGCAACGAGACCGATTCTTGTTGCATCTTTTCCCTGTCGGGCAGACTGAGGGCCGATTGTATGTAGCAGCGCTTATAACCACGGTTGCATATAAAATCTACCTCAAGCATGCGCCTGACCTTAGTGCCTTTCTCGTCAACGGTATTCACTTCCACGTTGCCGACATCAACACTGTAGCCTCTGGCGCAAAGATCGTTGTAGATGGCGTTCTCCATGAGATGTGTCTTCTCCTGCTGACGGAAACCGAGCAGAGCGTTGCGGATGCCTAAATCGGAGAAATAGTATTTCAGCGGCGTGCCGATGTATTTGCGGCCCTTTACATCATAGCGGTTGCATGGCTCCAGAAGGAAAGCATCAGAAAGACATTCGATGTATTTCTTTATCGTTGCCGGACTGACGGATACATTCTTCACAGACTGGAAGGTGTTTGCAAGACGCTGCGGATTGGTCAGACCGCCTATCCCCGAGGCAAGAATCTTGAAGAGGTCGTTTAGCTCAGCATCGTTCTTTATCTTGTTTCTGTTCACAACATCAATTATATATGTCTCGGCCAACAGACTGTCAAGGAGCTTTACCTTCTCTTCGTCTGTTTTAAGAAGCACAACAGGCGGCAGACCGCCATAAAGCAGATATTCGTTCCATCCATCTTCGCGGTCGCCTTCATAAACGCTCATGAACTCTGCAAAGCTCAATGGCGCCACATGTATCTGGTAGCCCCTGCCGCGAAATTCGGTAATGATGTCTTTCGAAAGAAACTTGGCATTGCTGCCTGTTACATACACGTCGGCGTTGGGGATGTGTAACAGTCCGTTAAGCACATCCTCAAACTCGTTGAGCATCTGCACCTCGTCGAGCAGAATATAATAAGGCCGGTCGTCGGTTATCTTGCCCTTAACGTAGGCATAGAACTTGTCTGGATTGCGAAATTCCTTGAAAGCGTAATCGTCGAAAGCCATTTCCACGATATGGTCATTGGCCACTCCATTGTCCTCAAGAAATCTGCGGAACAGCCTAAACAGCAGGAACGACTTGCCGCAACGCCTCATTCCTGTAATGATCTTCACCAATCCGTTGTGCCGACTGTTGATCAACTCTTGCAGATATTTATTCCTCTCTATAACCATAGTTTACGAAAGATTTTTGCGGATTTCCGCACTTTTCTTCTGCAAAGATAGTCATTTTGTTGATTCTACGAAAGATTTTTGCGGATTTCCGCACTTTTCTTAGATAGAAACCATCGGGGTGATGCTTTATCGGCAAAGCCAAGCTTGCTGTGGTTTTTTATCGGCAAAGCAAAAATGTGCTGAATTTTTTATCGGCAAAAGCAGAAATATGCTGAAATAAAAGAAAAAAAACTGCGTTTCTGTAGTAAACCCCTTGGGTGGATTGTCTAAGAAGCAGAAAACAGATTTAAAGAACAAGCAAATGAATAATACAGAACAACAATTCTCGCAGCTTGTGAAAGATAACCGTAGCACGATCTATTCGGTGTGTTACATGTTCTCTAACGATGCCGACGAGGTGGCAGACCTCTTTCAAGAGGTGCTGGTGAAGCTGTGGAACGGTTACGGATCGTTCCAAGGCAAGAGCGACATCAAGACCTGGATTTATCGTGTGACGCTCAACACATGTATAACCATCGACCGCAAGAAACGCAGAAACAGAAAGGCTGAGCTGTCTATGGATGTCGACTATTTTGACTCACAGGAGCAGTCGACGGTCCAGGTGCGGATGTTGCATGACAGGATTGCGCGTCTGCAACCTCTGGACAGAGCCATCATCTTGTTGTGGCTCGAGCAGATAAGCTATGACGAGATCGGGGAGATTGTGGGCATCAGCGCCAAGAACGTGTCGGTGCGTCTGACGCGAATAAGGGTGCAATTGAAAAAAATGTCGAACGAATAAACACTAACAACGGATATGGAAAACAATCAGAATTATAACGAACTCGAGGTTTTGCGCTCACAGATGGAGAATTTCAAGGCTCAGCTCAACCAACAGAAGATTGTGAACGAGAAGCTCATCATACGTTCCATGAAGAAGAGCATGTCGTGGATCAAGAAATATATTTATTTTGAGTTCTGCCTCATTCCTGTAATAGCCATAATGTGGCTGGGCATCAAAGAGTTTGCCCATCTCTCATGGTTCAACTATTTGTTCATCTTGGCGGTCGTGGTGGTTGATGTCATTGCCGATTACCGCATTAACGTCTCGGCGCTTGGCGATGAAGACTACAGCAGGAACAATCTGCTCACCACCATCTCCAAGCTCACACGCATGAAGCGCCAGCGCTCCGTGCAGATGGTTCTGTTCATGCCCGCCTTTGTGGTGTGGCTGTTGTGGAGCGGTGTGGAGGCATGGACGGCTCTGCCTGCCGATGCTCCCGACTTTGTGAGGGGTGCCGTCTATGGCGGCTTGATTGGCGGCTTGATTGGCGGCGTTGTGGGCCTTGTCATCGCTTTCCGCATCTTCTTCAAGATGCAACGCACAAACGATGAGGTGATAAGTCAGATCAACGAGCTCAACGCTTAAGGAAAGCGGGGGTGGGAGAGAGGTGGCGTTATGGACGTGTCGCAACAAAGGTCTTATTGTCTTGCGTTGCGCAAGATCTCTCCCGCCTTGGCCTTTTCGCTGTCGAACGTGAGGACGTTGTAGATGACGATGGCGTTTTGCGGGTCTACGATGTGCGGGGCCATCATGCTGAGCACCTTCAGCTGCTTGTCGCCGAAGGAGAACTGTCGCATCATGCGTGCTGTCTGCTCACATGAGTAGAAGCAGCCGAGGCTTGCCACCTCAAGCAGGTCAAACTTGTTGTCGTCGAAGCTGGCGCCCTTCACCTTATTATATAGCTTTGCGAAGGAAGCGTCGTCGAGACAATAGCCATAAAAGAACGGCGCATCAGGCCCTGCGCCGTATGGAGGGATGGGGTGCTGACAGTTGTCGGTGGCTGCGTTGTTTCTGTTGTTGACGGCATCACAGTTTGTGTTGTCGTCAACAAAGCGCGTGTTGTAGGCAACAACCCTTCCGTTAAGGTCGAAGCCGACCGTGATCTGCTTGCTCTCGCCCGTGAGGACATTGGTCTTATAATAATCCCATCTGTCGCCATAAGCGTCGAAACTTGTCAGCTTGGGCTGGCCCAGTATGGTCATGACCTCTTGCTTGGTCATGCCGCGCTCCACGGTTTTCTTGCCTTTGGCCGATGCCGAAAGACATATTGCAAACATCAAAAAGGTTGTGACGATAAGGGCCATCCATTCATTTCTTTTCATAAGCTGTGTGTTCTTAATTATTTTTATATTTAAGAGTCTTGTTCTTACATGTGCAAAAGTAGTTGTTTTTGTTGAATGAGCTATGGCGTGCTTCCCTATTTGTTATAGGGAAATACCTAAAAGGAGATGATTGGCCTACTGTTCAGCGATTTTTCATAACCGCAGAAACGAAAAACAGCGGCCTACGCCGAAGCGTAAGTCGCTGTAATAGAAGCGTGGACCAGCCTGGGTTTGAGATTTGTTGACCGAAGGAAGACCCTCTGACCGTAGGGAAGATACCAGAGACCTCCAGATGATGAGACCAATAGAATGATAGTTTGGGTTAACCATATAGAGGAAAAACCATATTTTTAGGGTATCACAAGTAAATTTTCAATGTAATTTTTGTTGAATATCTCAAAAAGGTGTATATTTGTATGGTGATAAATCTCAAAAAGATGTAAAAGACATTGCTATGAAGCGTAAAATACATCAACAACTCCTTGACTCAAGGTAGAGAATGGTATCACCTATCTTCCGCTTTACATGACGCCTTTATTGTGAAAGGAGCCGAAACCAAAAAAATTGTGATAAAAAAAGTGTGAAATTACCGCAAAAAGACACGGTTTATAAATTTTGTTTTATAAAAAATACCTAACTTTGTAAACCAAACTTTATAAAATCGCACAATTCTTATAAAATGCAATTTATATGAGTATCAGTAAAGATGTCCTCAAGCAATGCTTGATCAGTAAGCAACGCGAGGTGGATGAGGCGGTGATTGTGAACCGTCCCGTTGAATTCGAAGAGAACGGCAACTATGTGATTGTTGGCGTGAGACATGCGGGTAAGTCGTACCTGCTGTATCAGCGCGTGCGTCAGTTAAAAGCTGCCGGAAAGGGATGGGATGAGATTCTTTTTGTGGACTTTGAGGATGAACGTCTGGCGGAATTCCAGACGGAGGACTTCAACAGTCTGCTGGAAGCCCACCTGGAACTGTATGGTAAGAAGCCGGTGGTGTTTTTGGACGAGGTGCAGAACATTCCTCACTGGGATAAGTTTGTGCGCCGACTGGCTGATGCAAAATATCGTGTTTACGTGACGGGCAGCAATGCGAAGATGCTGAGCAAGGAGGTAGCAACCACGCTTGGCGGACGGTTCTTTATCTATGATGCATATCCATATTCATTCAAAGAGTATCTGGCAGCGCAGCATGTCGAGTTAAAGGAACATTGGGAGTATGACACTATCCAGAGAAGTGAGGTGAAGCGGCATCTGAATGAATACTTTTATTACGGAGGTCTGCCAGAAATTCTGTCGTTTAAGAACAAAAGGGCTATGCTTTCAAGTCTTTACCAGAAAATCTACTTGGGTGACATCTGTGCGCGAAACAACATTAAGAACGACAGGGTGCTGAACATCCTGATCAAGAAAATGGCAGAGAGCGTGAAGCAACCTCTGTCGTATAACAGGCTGAAGAATGTGATTGTGTCAACGGGGTCACCTATCAGTGTGCCTACTACGATTGACTATGCGGGGTATGCCGCTGACAGCTGGCTTATATTGCCCATGGAGAATGAGGTCGGAAAGCTGACGGAGAAAGAGACTCAGAAGAAGTATTACTTTATCGATAACGGCTTGCTGAACCTGTTTCTGATGAACTCAGAGACATCATTACTGGAGAACATGGTAGCGGTGGAGTTGTGCAGACGATTTGGCAAGGAGAATGTGTTTTTCCTAAACGCTGAGAAGGAAATAGACTTCATAGTGCCTGAAGAGAAGTTGGCCATACAGGTGTCCTATAGCATCAAGGATGAGACCACATACAACAGGGAGGTGCCACCATTGGCGAAATATGCCAAGGCACACGAGGATTGGAAGTGCCTGTTGATTACGTATGATGAGGAGGGCACGGAAGAGGGAATACCCGTGGTGCCGGTTTGGAAGTGGTTGATGTAGGCTCTTGGGAGCACGAATCTTACTAATTGACACGATTAAGATATGGTTTGTTTACGCATTGTTTACGCAGAAACCAAAAACAGCGGCCTACGCCTTGGCGTAAGTCGCTGTAATAGAAGTGTGGGCCATCTAGGGCTTGAACCTAGGACCTCCAGATTATGAGTCTGTTGCTCTAACCAACTGAGCTAAAAGCCCGACTTGTCACATGGGGATGTGATAAGTTTTGTGGTGCAAAGGTAAGAATAATGAGCGAAATGTGCAAATTTTTTTGTTATAAATTTGAAAATATAGGCGTGTAGGGCTGAAAATGACATTGTTGCATGGGTGCTTTTAAACGAAAACGTTGTTGTAACTTCTTTTTTATTGTTTTGTAACATCTATTATTTGCATATAATTTTAGCAAACCGTAACTTTGCATTTAATTGCGGCAGTGTTGCGGTTTTTACGGTTTGTTGCAGCTTGTGGAAGAAGCCTTGCGCCGCGATAAATGAACATGATAATAAAAGCAAGAAGGCTGGAAAAGACCAAGCAAGAAGGCTGGAAAAGACCAAGCAAGAAGGCTGGAAAAGATCAAGCAAGACGGCTGGAAAAGATTAAGCAAGAAGGCTGGAAAAGATCAAGCAAGAAGGCTGGAAAGATTAAGCAAGAAGGCTGGAAAGATTAAGCAAGAAGGCTATAAATTTTAAAAGACGACGTTTATTGTCAAGACAACAGATTTTTTTTATAAAGATGACAACAGAAAACAAAAAGACGATGAATGGGAAACCCATGACCGGGCAACCTGTGACGGGGCTTACGCCTGCTGAGGTGGAGGAGAGCCGCGCAAAGCATGGAGAGAATGTGCTCACGCCGTCGGAGCGAACACCTCTGTGGAAACTCTACATTGAAAAATATAACGACCCGATAATAAAGATTCTTATTGTGGCGGCACTCGTGTCGCTGGGACTGGCGTTCCTGAACGGCGAGTTTATAGAGACTTTAGGCATATTCCTCGCAATCTTCATAGCCACAACCGTGGGCTTCGTGTTTGAGATGGACGCAGCGCGAAAGTTTAACGCCCTCACGGCCCTCGGCGAGGAGGAGCCCGTGAAGGTGAGACGCGACGGCGACGTGACAGAGATTGCCCGTCATGACGTGGTGGTGGGTGATGTCATTATTGTTGAGACGGGCGATGAGATTCCTGCCGACGCGCGACTGGTCGAGGCCACCGACCTGCAATGTGACGAGAGTTCGCTCACAGGCGAGCCTGTCATGACAAAGCATGTGGTCGATGAAGACCATCCCGCCGACACCGAGGCGACCTATCCCTCAGACCTCATTCTGCGTTCAACGATGGTCATGTCGGGTCGCGGCGTAGCTGTGGTCACGGCTGTGGGCGACGCAACGGAGATAGGCAAGGTGGCGCGTAAGGCCACGGAGATTACGGCGGTGAAGACACCGCTGAACATGCAGCTCACGAAGTTGGCAAAACTTATAAGTAAGGTAGGCACCGCCATTAGCGTCGCCGCCTTCGTCATATTCCTTGCCCACGACATGCTCACCTCGCCGCTCTGGCACACCACCAACTATGTGGGAATGGCCGGTGTGGTGCTCAAATATTTCATGATGGCCGTGACGCTCATTGTCATGGCTGTGCCCGAGGGTCTGCCCATGGCTGTGACGCTCGCCCTTGCCCTGAACATGAGGCGCATGCTCAAGAGCAACAACCTCGTGCGCAAGCTCCATGCTTGTGAGACCATGGGAGCCGTGACCGTGATATGCACCGACAAGACGGGCACGCTCACGCAGAACCGCATGCAGGTGGCCGACATCATGGTGATGAAGGGACAGGACGGTCTGCTCAACGAGGCCATCGCCCTTAACACCACCGCCGACATCGATGCTTCGGGACGCGGCATAGGCAACCCCACGGAGAGCGCACTGCTGCTGTGGCTGCAAGGACAGGGTGCCGACTATCGCTCGCTGCGTTCAGACAACGCCGTGGCTGACCGCCTGCCGTTCAGCACGGAGCGTAAGTATATGGCCACGGTGGCTGCCGTTGACGACGCCGAATGGCTGTTTGTGAAGGGCGCTCCCGAGGTGGTGATGGGCTTCTGCGACATTAGTGAGGCAGACGCTGAGGCTGTGCGTAAGCAGCTCCGCCAGTGGCAAGACAAGGCCATGCGCACGCTGGTGTTTGCTTGCCGACGTGCCGACACGCTCTCTGTCGAGCACCTCACGCTTCAGGCTGTTGTGGGCATCAGCGACCCCATACGCGAGGATGTGCCCAACGCTGTGGCCGACTGTCGCTCGGCAGGAATAGGTGTCAAGATCGTGACGGGCGACACCTCCGCCACAGCCATAGAGATAGCGCGCCAGATAGGTGCGTGGGATGACCACACGCCTGCCGAGGCACAGATCACAGGTCCTGCTTTCGAGGCTCTCAGCGACGACGAGGCTTATCGCTATGTGGAGAAGATGAAGGTGATGAGCCGTGCCCGTCCCACCGACAAGCAACGTCTTGTGAACCTGTTGCAGAAACACGGCGAGGTGGTGGCCGTGACGGGCGACGGCACCAACGATGCGCCCGCTCTCAACCACGCACATGTGGGCTTGTCGCTCGGTTCGGGCACCAGCGTGGCGAAGAACGCCAGCGACATAACGCTCATCGACGACTCCTTCCGCAGCATCGTGAAAGCGGTGATGTGGGGACGCTCGCTCTATAAGAACATACAGCGCTTCCTCTTCTTCCAGCTTGTGGTCAACGTGGTGGCTCTGCTGCTCGTGCTTGGCGGCTCCGTCATAGGCACCGAGCTGCCGCTCACCGTGACGCAGATTCTGTGGATAAACCTCATCATGGACACGTTTGCTGCCATGGCGCTGGCTTCGCTGCCGCCCACACATGACGTGATGTTGGAGAAGCCGCGCCGACAGACCGATTTCATCATAACGCGCCCCATCGTGAAGGGCATTCTCTCGGTGGGCCTGTTGCTGTTCCTCCCGATGATGGTGTTCCTCTTCTACTGTGAGCGAGGCGCCATGCTTGGGGCAAGTGGCAGCATGGCAGACGCAGGCATGGACGTGCATGAGATGACGCTCTTCTTCACGACGTTCGTCATGTTGCAATGGTGGAATCTGTTCAACGCCAAGGCCCTCAGCAGCGGCCATTCGGCTTTCCACCACCTCTTTGCCAACCGCACATTGCTCTTCGTGCTCGCCATGGTGCTCGTGGGCCAATGGATCATCGTTACCTTTGGTGGACAGATGTTCCGCACGGTGCCGCTGTCGGCTGCCGAGTGGGGATGGATCGTTCTGCTCACCTCGCCTGTGCTGTGGATTGGCGAGATTGTAAGGCTCTTCAAGGGCAAAAAGAATAACTAAAAAGGCATGATGAAAGGCTTTGGAAAAAAGGTCTGATGAAAGGATGGGAGGCTTTGGAAAAAGACCTGATGAAAGGATGGGAGGTCTTGGAAAAAGGCCTGGTGAAAGGATGGGAGGCTTTGGTTGTCTTAACTGACGGCTTGCGTTGTTTAAGTTTAAGACGCTGGGCTTCTAAAATCCAGACATGTGCTGTTTGAAAAAAATATGAATATAGAATCGAAAAAGAATATTATCTTCGACCTCGGGCGCATACTCGTAGGTTTGGACAACGAGCGTTGCATAGCGGCGTTTGAGAAGGTGGGCCTTGAGAAGATTGCGTTCTATGTGCGCGAACATAGGGTCGAAGACCTGTTCCTTGCTGCTGAGGTGGGAGACATCACCACGGAGCAGTTTTGTGCTGAGGTGCGTAGCATCTGCCAGTGTGACGTGTCCGACAAAGACATCATCTGGGCGTGGAACGAACTGCTTACGGACATTCCTGACGAGAAGAAGGCGGCGCTGCTCGCTCTCCGCAAACGCGGACATCGTGTCTATCTGCTCTCCAACACCAATTTTATGCATTGGGACAAGTGTGCCGACGACTTCTTTGGCTATTGCGACGGCGAAGGACATGAGTATGGCGTGGACGACTATTTCGATAAGGTCTTCCTTTCTTGCGCCATGCATCTGGCCAAGCCCGACCCTCAAATCTTCGTAGAGGCCCTTCAACAGGCTGGCATCAAAGCCGAAGACACGCTCTTCATCGACGACCGCAACGACAACTGCCAAGGAGCAGCTAAGGTGGGCATAGCTACGCTGCATGACCCTTATGGAACGGAGTGGATGGAAGTTTTAAAGGTAAAAAAGTAAAAAGGTAAAAAAGGGCTGGCGCCTTGAAAGGGAAGAGTGAAGAGTGAAGAATTCAATAGCCTTTTTTAAGTGAAGAACGAAGAGTGATGAGTGAAGAATTCGATAGCCTTTAAAAAAGGAAAAATCAAAATTCGAAAATTCAACATCGGCTGAAAGCCGATAATTCAAAAATCAAAAATCAAAATTCAAAACTCTTATAGCCCTGGCTATTTAAGGGAAAAGGTAAAAAAAGGCTGGCGCTTTTAAAGGCAAAAAGGTTATAGGGGTTGACCCTATAACCTTTTTTTGTTATCTTAACCTTAAATTTTATAAGACCCATAAGGCTTATAAGACCTGTAAGACCTATAAGCCTTATAAGCTCTCTATCAAGCCTCGGTCTTTCTTGTTCCCATGCGGGCCTCAACAACGTTCACGACATAATCGCCGAGCTTCTCACACTCGCTGACGATGTCCATGTACATCGTTCCGATGGCGTAAGTGTACTTGTGATCATTAACATCGTTGATGTTCTGGCTCTTCAGCTGCGTGCGATAGTTGTTGATCTCGTTCTCAATGTTGAACGAGCGGTTGGCATCGTAGTTGTCCTTGCGGCCAAGGAGCAGAACGTTCATCTGCGTGAGCGAGTCGTCGGTAAGCTCAAACATCTGGTGCAGGTGCTCATACTGCTGCTCGGTAAAGTCTTCCTTGCCCTTCAGCTTGCGGTTTATCGTGCGGGCAATGTTGTAGCAAGAGTCACCGATACTCTCTATCTCGCTGATCTCACGCAACATGGCGCGTATCTTTGCCTTCGTTTCGTCAGAGAGGTGAGCGTCGCTCACGTTGTCGAGATAGTTGGCGATCTCGATTTCCATGTTGTCTGAGATGCTCTCATACTTCTCAATGCGCGAGTAGAGCTTCGTAAACTGAGCGTCGTCTTTCACGCCAAGGAGCTCACGCACCATGACGAACATGCGGTGAATGCGCTCTGCAAACGACTGGATTTCCTTCTGTGCCTCCAGCACCGAGAGCTCTGGGGTCTTCATGATAGAGTTGCCACCGATGTAGCGCAGACGGAAGTCGTCCTCGTCCTTCTTTGCCGACGGCTTGATGACATAGCAGACGAAGCGTTCCATCTGCGGGATGAGCCATATAAGGATAGAGGTGTTGCACACGTTGAACGTGGTGTGGAAGGCGGCGAGCACCACCGACAGACGCGCGGGGTTGATGTGGTCAGCGTGCGGGTCAACACCCACGAAGCCACACACCATGTCGATGAAGGGGTAGAAGATTGTGAGCACCCAGATCACGCCAAACACGTTGAACGTGAGGTGTGCAAAAGCCGCTCTACGGGCCTGCGTGTTGGCACCCATGGCAGCGATGTTTGAGGTGATAGTCGTGCCGATGTTCTCACCGAGCACAAGGGCTATACCCATGTAG
>OHAY01002338.1_pt1 | contig 15311 bp, 14 predicted proteins | sample 1577191 | NCBI WGS metagenome assembly OHAY01 (sample SAMEA3541504, study PRJEB24748) | human gut metagenome | biome: human gut; feature: human-associated habitat; material: faeces | place: China | collected 2012 | reverse complement strand
CTGGGCGAGTCTGGAGCATAAGATTTATTACAAGTTTGAAGGACAGGCACCGGAGTATATCAGCCGGGAACTAAAGGAATGTGCGGATATGGTATCGGCACTGGATGACAAGATGCTGTCACTGAATGAAGCAATTCTGGAATGTCTGAAAGAAGGCGGTGAGAAGCCGGTTCCGGAGAAAACAGAAGAAGTGGATGCGGAGATCATTGAGAATCCTATGATCCGATAAAGAAACACAAGAAAGTAATTATAAGAAAGCAGGAGCAGTCAATTGATTGTTGAGGAGTATACTCAACGTTAACTGACTGCTCCTGCTTTTTTGACACCGAACAGAAAAAAATCATATTTAACAAAAACTTTACACAGCCAGGATTTCAGATTTTACAACCATTTTATATGATAGAGATCGTGAAGAAAAGAAAAAACAAAAACACATAAAACGGAGGATTTTAGTATTATGAAATTCAGAAAATTAATGGCAGTAGCACTTATAGCAGCAATGGCAGCAACAATGGCAGTTGGATGCGGAGGATCATCATCTGACAAGAGCGCAGAGGGCAGTACGGATAACAGCAGCGCAGATAGCGGAAGTGATTTTGATACATCAAATGATATCACAATCGTATCCCGTGAAGATGGATCCGGTACAAGAGGAGCTTTCATTGAGCTGTTCGGAATAGAAGAAAAACAGTCAGACGGAACGAAAGTAGATATGACAACAACAGATGCGCAGATTACAAATAATACATCGGTAATGCTTACAACTGTAGCAGGTGACGAATATGCAATCGGTTATGTATCACTCGGATCTTTAAATGATACTGTAAAAGCTTTAAAGATCGATGGCGAAGAAGCAACAGAGCAGAACATCAAAGATGGAAAATACAAGATCTGCAGACCATTCAACATTGCAACAAAGAAAGGTGCAGACAATGAACTGGCAAAAGACTTCATCTCATATATCATGAGTAAAGAAGGACAGCAGGTAATCTCAGATAACGGATATATCGGAGATGATTCAGCAGAAGCTTATGCAGGAACAAAACCATCCGGAAAAGTTGTAGTCGGTGGATCTTCTTCTGTATCACCGGTTATGGAAAAACTGATCGAGGCTTATAAGAAAGTCAACACAGGAGCAGAGATCGAACTTCAGACAACAGACTCTACAACAGGTATGACATCAGCAATCGATGGAAGTTATGATATCGGAATGGCTTCTCGTGAATTACAGGATGATGAGAAAGACAAACTTGACAGCCAGGCAATCGCAACAGACGGTATCGCAGTTATTGTGAATAAAAACAACACAACAGATGAGCTGAGCAGCGATCAGGTAAAAGACATTTACACAGGCAATGCAGTTGCTTGGGATGAGGTAGTAAAATAATATGAAATCAAAAGCATGGACGGAAAAATTCATGCAGGTAATATTTGCAGTTGCCGCCTGCGCTTCGGTGCTGGCGGTTGCTCTCATTTGTATATTCTTATTTGCAAATGGTATTCCTGCAATGAGTAAGATTGGATTTGGAAAATTCTTAACTGGCGAGTTGTGGAGACCGAAAAATGATATTTACGGAATCTTTCCAATGATCGTCGGAAGTTTATATGTGACAGCAGGTGCAATCATCATTGGTGTACCGATAGGAATCCTGACAGCTGTATTTATGGCTTTCTATTGTCCGAAAGCAATCTACAGACCTTTGAAAATGGCTACGGAACTTCTGGCGGGAATTCCGTCCGTTGTATATGGATTCTTCGGATTGGTCGTTCTGGTACCGTGGGTAAGAGAAATCGGACGAAGTCTTCACCGGGGCGGCAACGGAAGCAGTATGATTACTGCATCCATTCTGCTTGGAATGATGATCCTGCCAACGATCATCGGTCTGACAGAATCAGCACTCAGAGCAGTTCCGACACAGTATTACGAAGGTGCTGTGGCACTTGGCGGAACACATGAAAGAGCAATCTTTACAGTTGTACTTCCGGCAGCAAAATCTGGTGTGGTCGCAGCAATCGTTCTTGGAATCGGACGTGCGATCGGAGAGACCATGGCTGTGATCATGGTAGCAGGTAACCAGCCGAGAATGCCGCGTGGAATCTTCCAGGGAGTCAGAACGCTGACAGCCAATATCGTAATCGAGATGGGATATGCATCGGGACTTCACAGAGAGGCACTGATCGCAACAGGTGTGGTACTTTTCGTATTCATCCTGCTTCTGAACTTCTGTGTGGCACTTTTGAACAGGGGGAAGAATCATGAGTAATAATGAAATGACTTTGAAAGACAAATTAAAAGCCTATACGAGAACACCGGGTTCTCTGATCGTGATGCTTCTGGTCATGCTTTCAGCGATCCTTACATTTGCAGTACTGATATTCCTGATCGTGTACGTAGTTGTCCACGGAGTGCCGTATCTGAAGCCGTCGATCTTTTCGCTTCATTATACATCAGAGAATGCATCCCTGATGCCGGCGCTTATTAATACCGTGATTATGACATTTTTATCACTTTTGATCGCTGTTCCATTTGGTATCTTCTCAGCAATCTTCCTTGTGGAATATGCAAAGAGAGGAAACAAATTCGTAGAAGTCATCAGACTTACGACAGAGACATTGCAGGGAATTCCATCCATTGTATATGGACTTTTCGGAATGTTATTCTTCGTAACAACCTGCGGGTGGGGGTTTTCCATATTAGCAGGTGCATTTACCCTTGCGATCATGGTACTTCCGTTGATCATGCGAAGTACAGAAGAAGCATTGAAAGCCGTACCGGATTCATACAGAGAAGGAAGCTTTGGACTTGGTGCAGGAAAACTCCGTACCGTATTCCGCATCGTACTTCCGTCAGCGGTACCGGGAATCCTGGCAGGTGTGATCCTGGCGATCGGACGAATCGTCGGAGAGACAGCAGCGCTGATCTATACAGCGGGAACCGTTGCAAAGGTACCAAGTAGTGTATTCGGCTCCGGACGTACTCTTGCGGTTCATATGTACAACTTATCCAGTGAAGGACTTTATATGAATCAGGCATATGCAACAGCAGTTGTGCTTCTGGTACTGGTTGTACTGATCAATACTATATCAGGTATGATTGCAAAACGAATCACGAAATCGTAAAGAAAAGAATAGATGAGGAACAGGAAGGAATCTTAAATGAGTAAAATAAGTATTAAGAATATGGATCTGCACTATGGTGATTTCCATGCTCTGAAAAATGTGAATCTTGAGATAGAAGCGAATAAGATCACAGCATTTATCGGACCATCCGGATGTGGTAAATCTACATTGTTAAAATCCATCAACCGGATGAACGATCTGGTAGAAGGCTGCAGGATCGACGGACAGATTCTTCTGGACGGTCAGGACATTTTCCATGATATTGATGTGAATCTGCTTAGAAAAAGAGTCGGAATGGTATTCCAGAAACCGAATCCATTCCCGATGAGCATCTATGACAATGTTGCATACGGACCAAGAACACACGGAATCCGTTCGAAAGCAAAGCTGGATGATCTGGTAGAAAAATCCTTAAGAGATGCAGCCATCTGGAATGAATGTAAAGACAGATTAAAGACAAGCGCGCTTGGAATGTCAGGCGGACAGCAGCAGAGACTCTGTATCGCAAGAGCATTGGCTGTACAGCCGGAAGTTCTTCTGATGGATGAGCCGACAAGCGCACTTGATCCAATCTCTACATCGAAGATTGAAGACCTTGCGATGGAGCTGAAAAAAGATTATACTATCGTTATGGTAACACATAATATGCAGCAGGCTGTACGTGTATCAGATAACACAGCATTCTTCCTGTTGGGAGAAGTGATCGAGTATAATGAGACAGAAAAATTATTCTCCATTCCGGCGGATAAAAGAACAGAAGATTATATTACAGGGAGGTTTGGTTAAGATATGCGTAATCGATTTGATCAACAGTTGGAGTTACTTAATAAACAGCTTATTCACATGGGTGAGTTGTGTGAAGAGGCGATTGGAAAAGCAACGACTGCATTAAAAGAAGGAAACATGGAACAGGCAGAGAAAGTAAGAATTGCAGATGAAGAGATCGATCAGGCGGAGATTGATATTGAAAGACTTTGCTTAAGACTTCTTCTTCAGCAGCAGCCGGTAGCAAGAGATTTGAGACAGATATCCGCAGCACTTAAGATGATTACCGATATGGAGCGCATCGGAGATCAGGCATCAGATATTGCAGAGATTATTATCACTGAAGACAAATCAGAAGCGCAGGATATTCCGATGATCATCAAGATGTCAGAGGCGGCCAGTAAAATGGTCCGTGACAGTGTCAATGCTTACGTAGAGAAAGATCTGGATCTGGCAAGAAAAGTAATGGAAAATGATGATGTGGTAGATGAACTTTTTGAGGAAGTGAAGACGACATTGATTAATTTCATTGCTGAAAATAAAGGTCTGCAAGGTGTGGAAGCAATCGATCTGATTATGGTTGCCAAATATCTGGAGCGTATTGCAGACCATGCAACGAATATCGCAGAGTGGGTGGAATTCTCAATTACAGGAATCCACAAATCATCTGTAGTATAAAGAAGGAGAATGAGGAATGATTTTTTGTGTAGAAGATGACGGTAATATACGGGAACTGGTGGTGTATACCCTGGAAAGTACAGGGTTTCAGGCACGCGGATTCGAAGATGGAAGTTCATTCCTTGAAGCTCTGGCATTAGAGACGCCAGAGCTTGTTCTGCTTGATATCATGCTGCCGGGAGAAGACGGAATGGAGCTTTTGAGAAAGTTAAAAGCATCAAAGAAAACGAAAGACATTCCTGTTATTATGGTTACGGCAAAAGGTGCAGAATATGACAAAGTAAAAGGACTGGATGCCGGGGCTGATGACTATGTGACGAAACCTTTTGGTATGATGGAACTGATCTCACGTATCAAGGCGGTATTAAGACGCAGTGCGAAGGGAAGTGTGTCCAGTGAAGATACATTTGAGATCGGAGAGATCCGGTTAGATCCAAAGAAACATGAAGTGACAGTTCATGGAGAGGTAGTGAATCTGACCCTGAAAGAATATGAATTACTGAAGCGCCTGATGAAGAATTCGAACATTGTGCTTACCAGAGACCAGCTTCTGGAGGATATCTGGGGTTATGATTTCGACGGGGAGACGAGAACCGTGGATGTGCATGTCAGAACCTTAAGACAGAAGCTCGGAGATGCAGGTGAACAGATTGAGACAGTCCGGGGAGTCGGATACCGTATGAGTAGGTAATAATATGAAACAAAGTATGAGAAAAAAGATCCAGAGCAGTATGATCCTTGTGATTGCGCTGACATTGATCATAGCCTATGCGATCACTACATTGGTCGTATATCGCCAGACGATCCATATCATGGAAGGCGAAGTCAGACAGGAGGCGGATTATATCAATGTAGCAATCGATACCTCCGGAGAATCTTATCTGAAGATAATGGATAAGGTGCATAAGGATACAAGAATTACACTGATCGATTCAGACGGAAATGTAAAATATGATTCCAAAGAAGATGAAGTAACGTTTCAGAATCATAAGAACCGTCCGGAAGTAAAAGAAGCATTAAAAATAGGAAGCGGACAGGACATTCGAGAGTCCAATACGCTGAATAAAGAGATGTTCTATTATGCAGTGAAATTGGAAAATGGAGATATCCTGCGTGTATCAAAGACGGTAGATACCGCATTCCGGACAGCGATGAAAGTATTTCCGGTGATGGGACTGATCGCAGTGATCATGCTTGCATTTGCAAGTGCACTTGTAAAATGGCAGGTAACGAGACTGATCCGTCCGATCAACAGACTGGATCTTGAGAATCCATTGGAGAATGACGTGTACGAAGAATTAACACCACTTTTACAGAGTATCGATAAGCAGAATAAAGAAAAAGATGCAGTTGCCAATATGAGAAAAGAATTCTCGGCAAACGTGTCGCATGAATTAAAGACTCCGCTTACATCTATTTCAGGTTATGCGGAGATCATGAAAAATGGATTGGTAAAACCGGAAGATATGACGGGGTTTGCAGAACGTATTTATAATGAAGCAAGCCGCCTGATTACGCTGGTAGAAGATATTATCAAGTTATCCAAACTGGATGAGGGCAATGTAGAGCTGGAAAAAGAAGAAGTAGATCTTTATAAGTTGACAAGAGAGATCCTGACCAGACTTTCGCCGCAGGCAGCGAAGAGAAAAGTACATGTAGAGGTGACGGGAGAGCCGGTAGAATACGTGGGAATCCGCCAGATTCTGGATGAGATGATCTACAATATCTGTGAAAATGCGATCAAGTATAACAAAGAAGGCGGAAAGTTAACTGTCTGGGTAGGCAATACCCTGCAGGGCAAGAAAATCTGTGTCACAGATACCGGAATCGGAATACCGGAAAATGAAACGGATCGTATCTTCGAACGTTTCTATCGTGTAGATAAAAGCCATTCCAAAGAAACCGGCGGAACCGGCCTTGGACTGTCAATCGTAAAACACGGAGCCATGCTTCACGGAGCCAAGATCCATGTAGACAGTAAACTGGGCGAAGGAACGAAGATAGAGCTCATATTTTAATTGAGAAACTATAGACAGGTTATGAAATAAGAAGTAAAAAGATAGAATATAGCAGAAAAAGCGGATTCCAGGCCCAGCACACGGAATCCGCCTTTTTAAAACTATATAGCATGATAAGAACAGGGACATAATATCTTTTCTGGTTCGTCCTTGTTTTACACAACATAGTTTTGGAAAAATATAGAAGTTTTTTAAGAAATCTTAAGAATTATTTGCGTATGTCTTTAAGAAATCAAGCCTACAATAACTTCAAGAAATAGGTAAGGAGGCTTATAGTTATGGACAAGATCAGTATTATCATTCCGTGCTTCAATGAAGAAGAAGCATTGCCGATCTATTATACCGAAATGAAAAAAGTTATGGACACTATGAAGAAACAGACCGATTTCGAATTGATATTTGTAGATGACGGATCATCCGATAGAACATATAAGATTATGAAAGAATTACACAGAAAGGACGAAAGATGCCAGTATCTTTCCTTTTCCAGAAACTTTGGAAAAGAAGCGGCTATTTATGCAGGACTTCAGAATGCAGGCGGTAATTATGCGGCAATTATGGATGTGGATCTGCAGGATCCGCCGTCACTTCTGCCGGAGATGTACAGAATTCTGAAAGAAGAACCATATGACAGTGTGGCAACCAGACGTTCAACCAGAAAGGGAGAACCAAAGATCCGGTCATTTTTATCCAAAGAATTTTATAATGTGATCAATAAGATATCGAAGACAGAGATCGTAAGCGGTGCCAGAGATTATCGTCTGATGAACCGTAAGATGGTAGATGCGGTTCTGGAGATGAGTGAATACAACCGATTTTCAAAAGGAATCTTCGGCTGGGTCGGTTTCCGTACGAAATGGCTGGAATATGAGAATATCGAAAGATCTGCCGGAGAAACAAAATGGAATGTAAAGAAATTATTCATTTATTCTCTGGAGGGGATTACGGGATTTTCTGTGGTGCCATTGTCGATCGCATCGTATATGGGAGTTCTGTTTTGCGGATTATCATTCCTGATGATCGTTGCAATCGTAGTTCGTACACTGATCTGGGGAGATCCGGTGGCCGGATGGCCGTCGCTGGTCTGTATCCTGTTCGGTGTGGGCGGTGTACAGCTTCTGTGTACCGGAATTCTGGGACAGTATCTTGCCAAGACATATCTGGAAGTAAAGAACCGTCCGGTATACCTGTTAAAGGATTCCAGTAAAGAAGAACAGAGGATTATGATGATGCCATTATCACAGAACATACGGAGGAAGAGTTATGGGAAAGGAAAAGAAGTGCACTCTGTATAAGAAATATACTTCATATAAGAAATGCATTCCATACCTGATACTTGCCGGATTTACATTTTTTTTCTGCTGGTGGTTTGTGGGAAGACATGGAATTTTTGGAGCAAAAGTAGACTGGCTCAGTCAGCATAGTGTGCTGCCGGATTATTTCCGGCAGCAGTTTTATGCAACGGGAAAGATATTTCCGGAATTTGCGCCGAATCTGGGCGGAGGTCAGAACATTTATCATTTTGCTTATTACGGACTATACAGTCCATTGATTCTGCCGTCATATCTGCTCCCATTTGTGAAAATGTCAGATTACATCATGGTGATCAGCATAACAGGTCTGACGGTTTCGGTACTGCTTTTTTATTATTGGCTGAAAAGCAGAAAGATGGATACAGGCGTTGCTTTTATCATATCGCTGATGTTCCTGCTGGCGGGCCCGATGATCGGACAGTACAGCGGTCAGATCATGTTCGTAGATTATATGCCGTTCTTATGTCTGGCACTTATAGGTGTGGACCGGTATTTTGAAAAAGAAAAAAGCGGTCTTTTTACAGTTAGTGTATTTCTGATGATCATGACCAGTTTCTATTTCAGTATTGGCGGAATGCTGGTACTGGTTCTTTATGGACTGCACCGGTATTTTGAACAAAGAGAAGGATGCAGAGTCACGGTCAGAGGCTTTTTAGTGGATGGACTGTGTTTTGTTCGTCCAATGATTCTGGCAGTACTTATGAGTAGTTTCTTCCTGGTACCAACGGTACTTGCACTGGCGGGTGGTAGAAGTAAAGGGCAGAATACATCGCTTACTACCCTTTTCGTTCCGCAGATCACGGTAGAACGATTCGCTTACAGCATCTATGGAATCGGACTTACAACACTTGTGATCACCGTTTTGATCACAGGACTTCTGTACCGGAAAGTATATGAGAGAGTGCTCACATATGGATGTGTGATCGTGCTTGTCATTCCGGTATTTGCTTACTTATTGAATGGCGGACTGTATATCAGAGATAAGGTATTCATTCCATTTCTGCCATTGTTGTGTTATCTGATTGCTATTTATCTGGAAAAATGCAGGAAAGAGAAATTGTCTCTTATTGCAGGAATGGTTCCGTATATCATTACAACGGTATTTGTTTATATAGCAAGAAACCAGTTTACATCTAAAGGAATAGAGGAAAACGTATGGAAGGCATTACTTGCAGAAAGTGTTCTGTTCCTGATATGTTATGTGCTTTATTGTGCAGTGAAGAGCCACTGCAAAGAGACAAAAGAGATTCTGATGCTGGCACTGCCGTCGGTGCTATGTCTGGCGGTCACGATGAATACCTTTTATCAGATGGAGCCGGACCGGTATGTCAGTCACAAACTGTACCGGGATGTTGCAGGAGAACATAATGAACAGGCGGTAAAAGAAGCTTTGAAAAATGATGGTGGATATTACCGCACAGAACAGATGGGCAATGACGATGAAAATGCAGCGGATTTAAACCGGATCTGGGATGCGGGGCAGAATATTACTTCAATCTATTCATCGGCATACAATTCTGAATATCAGACATTTCGTCAGAAGACATTCGGACTGGAAGAACCGTTTCGGAATGTGATGATGCAGTCGGTATCGAAGAATCCGGTATTTTGCCGGATGATGGGAGTACGCTATATCGTATCAGATTCTGATGTAACGGGATATGCTCTGGTTAAGAAATGTGAAAAAACCGGCATATATCAGAATAATGACGCGGCACCGGTCATGTATGCAACAGATCGTGTGATGACGGAAAAAGAATATAACAAACTTGCATTTCCATATAATCAGACGGCATTTCTGGAATATGCAGTTGTTGGAGAACATACGGAATCTTCAGATCAGAACATAATGACAGCTTATACGCCTGTTAGTCTGAAAATGGCCGACAATCATAAAGCGCAAAATGGAGCCGGCAATAGAACCACAGATATAGGGAAGAAAAACGGAAATGAAAGAAAAGTCGGAACGTGGATCCATGAAAAAGAAGATGGCTGGAAGATCCATGCGAAGAAGATAAAAAAGATAACATTTTCCATTCGACAGGTGCAGCAGGAAACGACACAACAAGAGGGGCAGAGACAGATTCTTTTCCTGAGCTTCCGTGTGGACAATGCACGTCCGAATAAGGACGTGGCAGTCTGGATCAACGGAATCCGTAATAAACTAAGCGCAAAAGATCATGTATATTATAATGAAAATAAAACATTTATCTATGCAGTGCCGTTAAAGGATGGAGAAGATACTATTTCTGTAACATTTGGCAAAGGAAAATATCAATTAAGCCATGTACAGGCATATCTTGGCAGTCTGCCGGAACGGTCAAAAACGTTATATCAGTCAGAAGTTCAGGTGGATAAAAAGCTGACGAAAGATAATGTGATACAGGGAACGATACAGGTAAAGAATGATGGCTGGTTCATTACATCCATCCCATATGACACACATTTTAAGATGTATATCGATGGAAAAGAGACGAAGATACAAAAGGTAAATACAGCATTTCTTGGATGTGAGATCGGAAGTGGGAAGCATGAAGTGAGGATCGTCTATCATGCACCGGGGGCAACAGAAGGAAAAGTATTTTCAATGATTGGAATAGTCGGATTCGTGTTATTACTTGTATTGTAATGATACGATGATATCTATATGCAGCAGCAGATTTGTGGAAAATCACTGCTGTATATTTGCATTTTATAAAAAAGAAGAGTATGATGTTAAATGTTTTTTTATACTTGAATAAGGAAGAAAAATGGAAACAGACAACAGGGCAAGACGAGGATGAGAACATGAAGATCATAGAAACATATGGAAATTATATAGAAAAATGGAGTAATGAGAATCCGGATAGAGCCAGATGGCTTTTAAAGACCGGATGGAAGGCACAGAATCTGAAGTTCCGGTTTGCCCCGGACAAAAGACTGATGCCGGCAGAGCAGTATCTGGCAAGGCTTATGATGGATACGATGATAAGACCGCTGGAGCGTCCGGAAGAAAGTGCAATTGTCAGTATCTTTACTCCTTGTGAAATTTTACAGGAAGCAGGATTACATCCATACAATGTAGAAGGATTTTCCTGCTATCTTTCTGCATCTAAGGCAGAAAGAGCATTTTTACAGCAGGCGGAGAATACGGGCATATCCGAGACACTTTGCAGTTATCACAAGACATTTATCGGAGCGGCGCAGAAGAAAGTACTTCCGAAACCAAAGTGTATTGTATACACGAATCTGACCTGTGATGCAAACCTTCTGACATTTAAGAAGCTGGCAAAGATGTATGATGTACCGATCTTTGCTATCGATGTGCCGATGCAGCAGAACGAAGACAATGTACAGTATGTGGCAGACCAACTTCGTAAACTGAAAGACTTTATAGAAGAATGCACAGGCAAAAAGATTACAGATGAGACATTAACAGAACGACTGAGAAGAAGCAAGCGGACGCTGGAAAAATTCGCACAGTATGAAAAGGAAAGTGCGGACAGATATATTCCTGCAGACCTTGTTACGCCACTCTATGCAGGTATGACAAATAATCTGCTGTTGGGAACAGAAGAAGAGGAAACGTATGTGGACCGTCTCCTGAACGATGTGAAGAAGGCCCCGGCAAAAAAGGGAAAGAAGATTTACTGGATGCACACTATTCCGTTCTGGTCAGATGCGGTGAAGAATGAACTTTGCTTTCAGGAAAAAGCGCAGATCGTTGGATGTGAACTGAGCCGTGTCTGTGAGCCGGATTTTGATCCGGAGAAGCCTTATGAAGCGATGGCGAGACGTATGGTGTATCATGCATTAAATGGAAGTGCGATCAGAAGAATCGAAGCAGGAATCCGTCATGCAAAGGAGACAGGAGCAGACGGTGTTGTTTGGTTCGGACACTGGGGATGTAAGCATACCCTTGGAGCAGCACAGCTTGCCAAGCGCAAATTCGAAGAACAGGGAATCCCGCTTCTGATCCTGGACGGCGATGGATGCGACAGAAGTCATGGCGGAGAAGGGCAGACATCTACCAGACTCGGGGCATTCTTAGAGATGCTGAATACAGAAACGGATGAAAATACGGACAGACAGGAGGAATCGCACGATGAATAAAACATATTATGTCTGTAAATATACCCCAATCGAACTCTTAGAAGCGTTCGGCGGGGAATGTCAGAACCTGAATGAGATGCCGCAGGGCTTTGACCATGCGGATCAGATAGCGCATCCGAACATCTGCGGATTCGGCAAGGCTCTTCTGGAAGCTGTGATGAGCGGAAAGGTAAAGGAACTGGTGCTGGTCAACTGTTGTGATACGATCCGGAGTGTCTATGATATTCTGGAAGACAGTGGAAAACTGGATTTCTTATATATGATCGATGTGCTTCATTGTGATGCAGAGTGCAGCAGAGAACGTACAGCAGTGCAGTTAAAAGGTCTTGCGAAAGCATATGGAGAATATAAAGGCACAACATTTGATGAAGAAAAGTTCCGTCAGGCATTCAAGAAGCCGGAACACATTGTAAAGCCGCATATCAGTGTGCTGGGTGCACGTATGGGAAATGAACTTTTTGATATGGTGCAGAAGAGTATGCCGTATCCGGTGGAAAATGATACCTGTGTCAACAACCGTTCGGTGGGCGAGACAGAGCCGCCAAAGGAATTGGAATTTGATGAACTGATGGTATGGTATGCGAAAGAACTTCTCGGACAGATTCCATGTATGCGTATGATGGATCACAGTGGAAGAAAGAGATTATACAATGACCCGGGATTAAAGGGGATTATTTATCATACCGTGAAATTCTGCGATTTTTACAGTTTTGAATACGCACAGATCAAACAGAATGTGACCGTACCACTTTTGAAGATCGAATCGGATTATACCGTACAGAGCAGCGGACAGCTTCTGACAAGATTAGAAGCATTTGCAGAGAGCATGAATATGGAAGAACTGGAAGGAAAGGAACTGAAGATGGGAAAAGGATATTTCGCCGGAATAGACAGCGGATCAACAAGTACAGATGTAGTAATTCTTGATAAAGACCAAAATATCGTGACAGGGATCATCCTGCCGACAGGTGCGGGAGCAGCAATCGGAGCAGAGCGTGCACTGGAAGAAGCACTGAAGGATGCGGGACTTCAGAGAGAAGACATCGATGCAATGGTTACAACCGGATACGGAAGAACGGCTATTTCAGATGGTGATAAGAGTATTACGGAGATTACCTGTCATGCAAGAGGGGCACATTTCCTGAACCCGGAAGTCCGTACCGTTATTGATATCGGAGGACAGGATAGTAAGGTCATCCGCCTAGATGAAAATGGAGCCGTTGCCAACTTCGTCATGAATGATAAATGTGCAGCCGGAACCGGAAGATTCCTGGAGATGATGGCAAGAACCATGGAAATGAGTCTGGACGATATGGGAAAGGCAGGTCTGTCATATAAGGAAGATATTACAATCTCCAGCATGTGTACCGTATTTGCAGAATCGGAAGTGGTATCACTGATCGCACAGAATAAGGCAACCGATGATATCGTACATGGACTGAATAAGGCTGTTGCGTCCAAGACAGCAGCACTGGCAAAACGTGTCGGCGGCGAGGAACGCTATATGATGACCGGAGGAGTGTCAAAGAACCAGGGACTGGTGAAGACACTGGAAGAGAAGCTTGGAACGACACTGGTGATCAGCGATAAGGCACAGCTTTGTGGAGCACTGGGAGCTGCATTATTTGCTAAGGATATGGTTACAGAGTAAGCGTTCTTAGCAAGATCTTAACAGTAGAAAAATAGATAGGATTGGAATTCTGTGATAATATAAAGAATATATTGAATAGTCAGAAAATTGTAGAATAATTAACACAGAAAGGCATGAATATTTATTGAATTTATATCGGACAAAATTATCAGAGAAATTAAAAGAGTCATTGGAAGCGGTGGTACCGATCATCGCGATCGTATTGATATTAAGCTTTACGATCGCACCGGTGCCGCCGGGCATTCTGATGGCTTTTATTATTGGAGCGATCCTTCTGGTGGTGGGAATGATGTTCTTCACACTGGGGGCGGAGATGTCGATGTACCGGGGACAGGGGTATCGTTCATTGTGCCGCTTAGCAGCGTGGGCGGAAGAAAGACACTGCAGTTTCTTGTAAATGAACAGGAATTTGAAAAAGAGGAGGAGACAGCGATGAAAGATACAGATTATGAACTTCTGGTAGCAATCGCGAATCAGGGATATATCGATACAGTCATGGATGCGGCAAGAGCAGCAAAAGCCGGCGGAGGGACTGTGATCCATGCAAAAGGAACTGGGATGGAGCTTGCAAAGAAATATCTTGGGGTATCACTGGTGGAAGAAAAAGAGGTCATTCTGATCGTAACTAAGAGCAGGGAGAAGAATCAGATCATGAAAGCAATCATGGAGCAGGCCGGTCTCGACAGCAAAGAACGCACGATAGTGTTCTCGCTGCCGGTGACCAGTGTTGCGGGGATACGAATGCTGGAGGAAGATATTCAGGATGATTTGTTATAGGTTGCCTGAAAATTTTATGGAATTCAGTATTTTATACAAATCTTTTTTTAATACATCATTTTCAATATCTTGCACTGCATTGAAACTTCGGACGCCTACTCCGATAATATAATCACCATTTTGAATATATGCCTGTTCAAAAGCAATCGTTTTTTGTTCCTTTTTGAATCCAAGGGCATGTAAAAGATATGATACAGGATTCTGGGATGGAGAGATGAATTCTTCAACCGGATCATATGGCCAGTATACTGTAACTTCATTGCAGGTATGCCCATCTACTGTAAATGTGTCGTTTAAGGTTATCTTTTTAATCACAGAATCCTTGGAAACATTTAACAGGTAGTCCATATCAATGTCGCAATCGTCAGTGATTGCTACACCTTGCTTTTTATAAGAGATAATCCCAAGAGTAAATACTTCTTCATCTAAGTCATCAGAGGATAAAATAATTGTGTATGAAGCTTCGTTTTTATCTATACAATTCTCTGTATCGATATGGTATCCATCTGGAACGGTATAGGTCAGAAGCTGATTGATATTTTCACCGGTGTAATTTACCGGTGTTTCCTGTGAGGTTTTGTCAGTTTTGGAACTGCCGCAAGAGGCTGAGACTATCATGATAAGTGAAATCATAATGAAACTTGTAAAAAGATATTTTCCTTTCATAGTAACCACCGCTTTCTTTGAAACATTCTTTTTGGGAAACGAGAGAAAATGATAAGCTATATAAGGGTTTTGTTGATAATTTATTATAGCATATAACTTTTAAACAAGCATTAAATTTTGCTGAAAAAAGAAACGACGAACGCCACAAACCTTCCGGCCCGTGGCGTTCGTTGTCGTTATAGTTATCTAAAGGAATGAGGGATTATCGAACTGGTTTATATTGTGTTACAA